>Ga0114994_10000014_pt1 | contig 89749 bp, 78 predicted proteins | sample ArcticOcean_MG_C_9_FD_87043 | JGI IMG/M metagenome (GOLD analysis project Ga0114994, IMG submission 87043) | Marine microbial communities from western Arctic Ocean - ArcticOcean_MG_CB2_152 | ecosystem: Environmental > Aquatic > Marine > Oceanic | place: Arctic Ocean: Canada Basin | collected...
TCTTCATTATTAGTGAATTTTAAATTTTTAGAATCCCATTTTAAGCGCTGGTCTTTTAATCTTATGGCTATCATTCCCAGTAATGCCATTTCAGTTAGTGGTCCTCCATAATCAAAAGAAGAAAGGCAACTTCATAATCCCCTAACTCAAAATGAGAATTATACTTTTTAATAATTTCAGTATATCTTATTCTCAACTCGGTTGGTTCCATTTTAATTCTTTCCCAAATCGTAATCATATTGTATTTTTTTATTAGTTCAAACTTTGAACTTGATTTTTTTCAATACTAAAAATAGGGATTTTAAGAAGTGAGTTTAGGGCTTCTGTATTCGTATTGAAACTTCTATTTCCAAGTTTATAACATAATTCAGCACCATCATTCTGCCCAAAAGAAACAAGTGGAACAAACAATAAAACAAGAAGTGCCTTTTTCATAGTGTTAGATTTTATCTCAATGTAATGAAATTAATAAATAATTAAAATAATATGACCTTATTGGTGTTCGTGATCCGTTTATATAACATACACATTAGTGTAATTGGGTGGATTTTCGGTAAATGACGGTGGGCCATCCTCTTAAAACCCTATTCCATGAAGCATGATAGGGGAGGTAACTACAAGTGGAACGCCTTAGCTAGGGAAGAGACAATAATTCTCTAAGAATCCACAAACTTGAGTATTGTTATTGTGTAGCTCCATGTCTGATGAACTCAGAACTCAACGGAAGTATGATCAATCAGTAAGGTTTCCCTGGGGTTTCAGTAATGAATCCTTAGGGCTACCTATGTCTAAGAATCTAGAATCTAACAAAAGTATAATCAGTATTAAGTAACAAAAAGAGATCAAAAAAGATCAAAAAATCAAAAAAGTACATTTTTTTATTATGGGAAGAATAGCGGGAGTGCCAAATAAAATAACAAAAGAAGTAAAGGAAAAAATCCAAGACTTAGTTTTAAAATCAATTGATAGTATCGATTTCGAAGAGCTAAGTGCAATTCAAAAGATCAAGTTGATACAAATAGGAGTTCAGTATATAATTCCTAGATTAAAATACTCAGAAGATTTCATGATTGATGAATCAAATAAAACTTCAGTTAACTTTAGAGAACTCTTTAATTTTGAGAAAAAATCAACTACCTAATGGATCTCTAACTTTTAGCTGAACCTTACACAAAACCTTACACAAAAAAACAAACCCCCACTAAAAGCAGGGGTTTACAAAGTATTAAGCGGAGAAAGAGGGATTCGAACCCCCGGAGGTGTGACCCTCAACAGTTTTCAAGACTGCCGCATTCGACCACTCTGCCATTTCTCCTTTGCGGTGGCAAATATACATTGTTTTTTAGGTAATAAAAAAAGTTTGTGCTTGGCTTTTATATACTAAGTATATTTACATCATGGAAGGAATTCAGGAAGTTTTAATATTGATTGTGTCTGGCTTTATTGCCGGCGTGATTAACACCTTAGCGGGTGGTGGATCTTTATTAACACTTCCAATATTAATTTTTTTAGGTCTGCCTCCAGGCGTTGCAAACGGAACAAATAGAATTGGAATTTTGATGCAATCAATTTCAGGAACATTGGGATATAAAAGTAAGGGCATAAGCACCTATCCATTTAATCTTTATTTAGGAATTTCAGCATCAATTGGTGCTATAATTGGAGCGCAGATTGCTATTGATATCCAGGGTGATTTGTTTAATAAAATTCTAGCAATAATTATTGTAGTAGTTGGGCTTTTGATAGTTTTTAAGCCTAAAAATAATATTAAAGTATTAGAAGAGAGACTGACAGGTAAATATTTATATATTAGCTGCTTAGGTTTCTTTTTTATTGGTATTTATGGCGGCTTTATTAATGCTGGAATTGGAATTGTTATTATGTTCTTTTTAACTAGGTATAATAGACTATCTCTTATTAAAACAAATGCTGCTAAAGTTGCTTTAGTTGGTGTTTATACTATTGGTGCTTTAGCTTTATTTGCTTATAATAATAAAGTTAATTGGTCAATGGGTTTATGGCTTTCTTTTGGAACAATATTTGGAGCTTGGTTTACAAGTAGATATTCTGTGAGAAAAGGGGAGAAGGTTATAAAATTCTCTTTATTATTTATGGTTGTAGCAATGGCAGTTAAACTATGGTTCTTTTAATAACCTACTTGGTCCGTTATCTCTAATCCATATCCAGTTAATCCAATTCTAGGTATTTGTTTTGAATTACTAACTATTCTCAACTTTGTAATATTTAAGTCATGTAATATCTGTGCTCCGATACCAAAATCTTTATAATCCATTCTTAAAGGAGGAACTTGATTTACTTTTCCATCATCTTGAATATCCTTTAATGAATTGATTCGAGATAACAGATCTTCACTTGATTCTTGATGATTAATAAAAAGTATAGCTCCTTTTTTTTCTTTATTAATTAAGGAAAATATACCATCCAGACTTTTATCAGAAGCTCCAGTAAGAACGCCTAAAATATCATCATGTATTCTTGATGAATTAATTCTTCTTAAGATTGGTTCTTTTGCCTCCCAATCTCCAATTGAAAGGGCTAAGTGAATCTGACTATTAGTGGTTTGTTGATACGCTCTTAATCTATATTTGCCATACCTGGTTTCTATTTCTGTATCAACCTTTTTTAAAATTAAACTATCATGTTCCATTCTGTATGCAACTAAGTTTTCTATAGATACAATTTTTAAGTCAAACTTTTTCGCAATTTCAACTAGCTCTGGAAGCCTTGCCATTGATCCATCGTCATTAATTATCTCAACTATAACTCCTGCTGGTTTTAAACCGGCCAACCTTGAAAAATCTATTGCAGCTTCAGTATGACCAGTTCTTCTTAAAACTCCTCCTTCTTTTGCAATTAACGGAAAAATATGTCCAGGTCTTGAAAGGTTATGAGGTTGAGTGTCGTTATCAACTAATGCTTTAATTGTTTTAGATCTGTCGTTAGCAGATATACCTGTGGTTACTCCATTTCCTTTTAAATCAACAGAAACTGTGAAAGCAGTCTCCAATGGATCGGTATTATTAGACACCATTTTATCTAAATTTAGATCATAACACCTGTTTTCATTTAATGGAGCGCAAACTAGTCCTCTTCCATGAGTTATCATGAAATTAACTAGCTCTGGAGTTACTTTTTCGGCAGCGCAGATAAAGTCACCTTCATTTTCTCTATTTTCATCATCAACGACAATTATAATTTTGCCTTTTTTTATATCTGATATAGCTTCAGAAATTGTATTTAATTCTATTTGTTTTTTCATCAATGTTTTTTACCCCCCATGTATTTAAAATAAAGTTTTTGAATTGGAATTAATAAAGGATCTAGATTTACAAGCCCTTTATCTGAAGATGCTCTTTTAGCTAATATAAAAGCAAATGGAGCCAATATTATAGTGGAAATCCACGATGCAAACATTGGTGTAATGCTATTGTCTTCTGCAGCGTTTTTGCTAAAAAGACCTATGTAGTGATAAATTAAAAATATTACAACAGATAAAACTAATGGTAAACCCAAACCTCCTTTCTTTATAATTGCACCAAGCGATGCTCCGATGATAAAAAGTAAGATTGAAGCAAATATTAAAGTATACTTATCATAAAGTGTTGTTTTATGAAGGTTTATTAGCTTTTGGAATAAGAAAAAATTACGTTTTTTGCTTTTTAGGTTATTAATAGTTCCAGATAAACGAGGGATTGTTGTTCTTATCACTTCAGCATATTTATATTTTTTATCAGCATTGATAAACTCTAAAACATTTGATCTTAAAAGATTAGATAAACCAGTACTGTCTTTTTCGATTACAGTAAGTTGAGAAAGACCATTTGTTTTATTGTAATTTTCACTAAATATATTTTTTTGTTCTTCCAAATCAATTTCCAAAGAATCAATGCTTACTTTTAATTGCTTTGCTTTTTGCATTCTATAGGTGGTCGTATAATCTTGAGCCTCTAGGTCTACATTATTAAATTGTGAAAGGTCAATATTCATGATATACTCTTCAAAGTGAACTTTTGTAAATGGGTACTTGATTTGATCAGTAAGCTTTTTTGGAACAACATCTTCATATCTATAACCATTATAGAGAACCATTTGAAGCATTGCATCTGTAGTTTCACTTCTTAACTCCCCTGATTCTGCTTTTATGACAACTCTATTTTTATTGTCTCTAGTTTTTTCATGTATAATAATATCTTCCATTAATTGATTATTATCACCATATTTTCTCATCACCTTTATTGTCATTTGACCTAAGTCATTAAAAACACCTTCTCTTATCGCTAATGCTGGCTTTAATTTTGAAATATTTTTTCTAAGATTATATGATTTTAATTCTCCATAGGGGATTATATGATTTGAAAAAAAATAGGTGCCAATACCTAAAAAAATATGAAAAAAGACTAATGCTAGCATAGCTCTTTGTAATGAAATCCCTGTAGATTTCATTGCTGCAAACTCATAATTTTCAGATAAAGTACCATAGGTCATCAAAGAAGCTAATAAAACAGAGAGAGGAAGGACCAGTGGTACTAGTTTGGGAGAATAGTAGATCAAAAATCTAAATATTGTTAAAAAATCCAAACCTTTTCCAGCTAGTTCATCTATGTATAGCCAAAATGCTTGAATTATAAAGATTAGCATACAAATAACAAAGACTGAAACTAATCTAGTAGTGTATAGTTTTAAAATATATAAATCAATTATTTTAATCATTAGTTTATATAAAATCCAGGATAATCAACGTCATTAAAAATAAAAAAGTCAGTAGATATGCTTTTATTGATAACGAAATTTTCAAGGGTAAGCGTTGTGGTTGTTCTTTGTTTACCAACTTCTATAAGTTTATAAATGTTTTTAGACTTTGTGTTTATTCCAAGAAGAATATAGGATACATCTTGACTTTCCTCAGTTGGGATTAATTTAACAAATTGAATCTTGTTGCCTCTAACAATCTGAAGTATGTCCCAATGAAAATCATATCCAGATTTATATATATCAATTAGTTCTGTAGGATTTAAAATAGCAGTATCTTCTTGATCGGGTTTTGAAATTAAAACTTCTTCGTTTTCAGGAATTATAGTGTATAAATCTTTACCATCGAACAGTTGAGTTATATCTGATGTAATTAATTTATATTTTTTAGCTGAAACAACAATACTACCACTGGTCTCTTGTTTTATGTTTTCTTGAGTATTTTCTAAAGCATACTTAAAATTAAACTGATAATTCTTGTAACTACTCATCTGAGTAGAAGTGTCATCTAAAAGTTTTTTAGCTTTTAATGAGGTTTGACTAAACAGGAAGTTAGATAGAACGAAAAGCAAACTAAATAATACTATTTTTTTAAATTTTCTCATTGTCCAAGTGATTGTTTAAATGATTTAAATCTGAAACCAAAACCTGTCTTGCTTTACTTCCTTCAAAGGGTCCAACAATCCCAGCGGCTTCCATTTGATCAATAATTCGTCCAGCTCTATTGTAACCCAATTTTAATTTTCTTTGTAATAGAGAGGCAGATCCTTGTTGAGCAATAACAATAACTTCAGCAGCATCTCTAAATAAGGCATCTCTATCTGAAGCATCGATATCTAATAAATTATTATTTTCTTCACTAATATACTCAGGAAGTATATATGCATCACTAAATCCAGTTTGAGAACCAATATAATCTGCTATTCGGTCAACCTCAGGTGTATCCACAAAAGCACATTGTATTCTTGATAGTTCGTTGCCTTGAGTATATAACATGTCTCCACGACCTATTAATTGATCTGCACCTCCACTATCTAAAATTGTTCTAGAGTCAATTTTCGATGTTACTCTAAATGCTATTCTAGCAGGAAAGTTTGCCTTAATAATTCCTGTAATTACATTTACAGAAGGTCTCTGTGTAGCAATTATTAAATGAATTCCGACGGCCCTTGCTAATTGAGCTAAACGAGCAATAGGAGTTTCTACTTCTTTTCCAGCAGTCATAATTAGATCAGCAAATTCGTCTACAACAAGAACTATATATGGTAGATATTTAAACCCATCATTTGGATTAAGCTTTCTGTTCTTGAATTTTTTGTTGTATTCGACTAAGTTTCTACATAATGCATTTTTTAAAAGCTCATATCTATTATCCATTTCAATACATAATGAATTTAGAGTATTTATAACTTTACTATTATCAGTTATTATGGGATCTTTACTATCAGGTAGTTTTGCTAGATAATGCCTTTCAATTTTATTATAAATTGTTAATTCAACTTTTTTTGGATCAACTAAAACAAATTTAACTTCAGCTGGATGTTTTTTGTATAAAAGTGAAGTTAAAACAGCATTTAAACCCACTGATTTTCCTTGACCTGTAGCTCCAGCCATAAGTAAATGAGGCATCTTTGAAAGATCAACAACAAAAGTTTCATTGCTTATTGTTTTACCTAAAGCAATTGGAAGTTCCATTTCTGCTTTTTGAAACTTAGTTGATGAAATAACTGATTTCATGGAGACAATGCTTGGATTTTGATTTGGAACTTCAATTCCTATAGTACCTTTTCCAGGAATAGGCGCAATTATTCTTATACCAAGAGCTGAAAGAGATAATGCAATATCATCCTCAAGGTTTTTAATTTTTGAAATTCTTATTCCAGCTTCTGGAACAATTTCATAAAGTGTTACTGTAGGTCCAATTGTAGCTTTAATTTGAGCAATACCAATTTTGTAATTTTTTAGAGTATTTACAATTTTTATTTTATTCTCCTCTAACTCTTCTTGGTTGATAGTTATTCCTGTATTTGGGTAATCTTTCAACAAGTCAATAGATGGGATTTTAAATTTACTCAATTCTAGGGTTGGATCAAACTCTCCGTGCTTTTCAACTAGTTTTTCGGATAATTTATCTTCTGAATCTTGATGAGTATCTTCTATTTCCATTTTTAATTCGTTATCATCATTCGAATTACCTACTACTTTATTATTGTCTTTTAGCTTTTCTTCAAATTTTTCATCTAATTCTTTAATTTTGGTGTTAGAGAAATTTGACTTTTCAATATTTAAATTAGATGCTTCACTTTGAATTAAATCATTTTCATCAATGTCAAGATCTTCCTTAGCTTTAGTATCAGGTTTTTTAAAATATTGATAGATTTTTTCAGGAGTAAAATTCCAATGAAAAACGATGATACATAAAAAATAGAAAAAGATTATAGAGCTGAAACCTAAGAAACCTGTGTAATCAGTGATAAGATTAGATAATTCATAACCAACAACCCCATCAATAACAGGAAATTCGTCATGAAAAAAGCTAAGAAAAAGTGAACCAAATAAAATATAGTTTAATCCCCAAGACCATTTAATAATTAAACTTTTTCGAGAAATATCAAAAAATAAGATAGAACCAGTAATGAAAAATAAATAACTAAAAATATATGAAGAAATACCAAAAAGATTAAAAATAAATAAATGCCCAAGCCATGCACCTATTTTACTTAAAATATTTTCAGTTTGTACGTCACGATCTTGAAATGATGTTAATGTTGATTGATCAACCTCCCAAGTTAATAGGTATGACGTAAAAGAGACGAAAAGAATTAAGCTTATTAAAACTAAAAAACTTCCTAAAATAATAGTTCTTTGTCTAATAGTTTCTTTGGAAGTTGGATTCTTTTTTTTACTTAAAGCCATTTGTTTTTTACAATATCAAAATATTAGTTACAAAAATACAAATTAGTAATGATTTGATTTATTTTCAATATTTATTTATGAACACTATTTTAAAGAACGTATTTTAATTTTTAATAGGGCATATAGAAGAGTCATGAATGGACTTATCCAATTAAAAATCGCATATATAAAATATTCACTTACTCCTACGTTGAGAACACTTGATTGGTATGCTCCACAAGTGTTCCATGGAATTAATGCAGATGTAACAGTCCCCGAATCCTCAAGTGTTCTACTTAGATTTTCTGGAGCAAGATTCCGATCTTTATATGCTTTTGAAAACATCTTTCCTGGAATTACAATTGCTAAATATTGGTCTGAGGCAGTTAAATTAATTGTTAAACATGTTGCAACTGTACTTGCGAATAATTGAAAAGTGTTTTTAGCCCAATTTAAAAGTGTATTTGTAATGGAAGAGAGTGCACCAATAGCCTCCATTACCCCTCCAAAAACCATTGCACATATTATAAGCCAGATAGTGTCTAACATTCCCTTCATCCCTCCTGATGAAAAAAGATCATATAAGAGTTTATTTTCAGTTTCTATTTGACTACTTACTGAAATCGCATTCAAGATTCCTTTATAAGCACTGGAAAAATTATAGGTTTTTTCGCCACTTAAAGCTAAAACAATATCAGGTTGAAAAATCAATGCAAAAATTGCTCCTAATATTGTACCGGCTAAAAGAGCTATAAGCGGTGGTGTTTTTCTTGAAATTAAAAAGATTACAAATGCTGGAACTATGAATAACCAATAATTAATATTAAATTTTAATTCTATTTGATTTAATAAAGTTAAAATATCAGCTGCTCCTTTTTGCTCTTGAAAAAAACCGAGCATTATAAATACTATTATTGTTATTATTATACTAGGAAAAGTAGTTAAGGTCATATATTTAATATGAGTAAATAAATCCCCTCCAGACATTGCTGGAGCTAAGTTTGTAGTGTCACTTAAAGGAGATAACTTATCTCCAAAATACGCGCCAGATATAACAGCACCTGCAATCATTCCCGGTGGTAAGCCTAATGCCTTACCAATTCCAATTAATGCAATCCCTACTGTTGCCGAAGTAGTCCAGCTGCTTCCTGTTGCAATAGATATTATGGCACATATTATTATACAAGAGGGAAGAAATATGGTAGGATGCAGAATTTTTAACCCATAATATATCATAGCTGGAATTACTCCACTTGCTAGCCAAGTTCCCGCTAATGCGCCTACAAAAAGTAAAATTAAAATTGCACCCGCTACTGATTGAAAATTATCTGCAACTTTAACTAGCATTTTCTTATAAGATACTTTGTAATAAAAACCAACAGTTGCAGCAATAGAAGCACCAATTAATAAAATAAATTGATTTGATCCTGAGAGTGCATCATCTCCAAAAACAAAAACATTATATGCTAGGAGCAGTATAAGCATTATCAATGGAATTAATGATGAGACAATAGGAAGTGATTTTACTTTATTCAAAACTTTTAATTTAAGATGATATCTATTTGTACAATGTTAAGAATTTTCTAACTAATTTTACATTATAATCAAACGGATAGTATGAAATCATATGATGTTACTGTAATTGGCTCAGGTCCTGGCGGATATGTTGCGGCCATAAGATGCTCTCAATTAGGACTCAAAACTGCTTTAATTGAAAAATATAAATCTTTAGGAGGCACTTGTTTAAACGTAGGATGCATTCCTTCAAAATCGCTACTTGATTCATCTCATCATTATGAGGAAGCTATTAAAAACTTTAATACTCACGGAATAGAAATTTCTGGAGAGATAAAGGTTAACCTTAAAAAAATGATTGCAAGAAAGCAATCTGTTGTTGATCAAACAACTAAGGGTATAAATTATTTAATGGATAAAAATAAAATTGATGTTTTTCATGGTATTGGTAGTTTTCAAGACTCAACTCATATTAAAATTGAATCTGATAAATCTGAAGTTATTGAATCTAAAAATACAATAATTGCTACAGGATCTAAACCAACCACTTTACCTTTTGCTAAAATTGATAAAGAAAGAATTATTACATCTACTGAGGCTCTTTCATTGAAAGAAATCCCCAAACATATGGTTGTAATAGGGGGAGGAGTTATAGGTCTTGAGCTAGGTCAAGTATATCGTCGAATCGGTTCTGAAGTTTCTGTTATAGAATATGCAGACCGTATTACACCAATCATGGATTCTAGTATATCCAGAGAGCTAACTAAGGTTTTAAAAAAACAAGGTATAAAGTTTTATTTTTCACATTCAGTAGTTCAAGTTGATCGTTTAAAAGAAGGAGTAATTGTAAAAGCATTAGATAAGAACAAATCTGAGATAACTTTCGAAGGTGATTACTGTCTTGTTTCTGTTGGAAGAAAGCCTTTTACTGATGGTTTAAATTCAGAAGCAGCTGGAGTGAAACTAAATGAAAAAGGAGAAGTTATTGTAAATGAAATGCTTCAGTCTAGTAATTCAAATATTTTTGCAATTGGAGACGTTGTTAGAGGAGCTATGTTGGCTCATAAAGCTGAAGAGGAAGGAGTTATGGTTGCAGAAATTATTGCTGGTCAAAAACCTCACATTGATTACAATCTTATTCCAAATGTGATATATACATGGCCAGAAGTTTCCTCAGTTGGAAAAACAGAAGAAATGTTAAAATCTGAAGGAATTGATTACAAAGTTGGTCAATTCCCAATGAGAGCTCTAGGAAGAGCAAGAGCTAGCATGGATACAGATGGTTTTGTTAAAATATTAGCTGATTCCGAAACTGATGAAGTTTTAGGAGTTCATATGGTAGGGGCTAGAGTCGCAGATCTTATTGCAGAAGCAGTAACAGCTATGGAGTTTAGAGCCTCGGCAGAAGATATTTCTAGAATGAGTCACTCTCATCCAACATATGCCGAAGCAGTAAAAGAAGCTGCTCTTGCTGCTACTGATAATCGCCCGCTACATATTTAGAACATTTTTTCAAACTTATGTTTTATTTTTTCTAAAGATAGGTTTCCAATACTTCCTGTATGTGAATGTTTTACTGATCTATTTGGTTTGAATTTTCCAGTTTTAATACTCTTTTTGTATTCAATATATACATCTCTAAATGGTTTACCTTTATTTACTTCAGCATATAAAGTATCCACACTAAATAGGGTGTCATATTTTTTTTGATTGGTAATTTTTTTAGAGATTTTAATTTGTGGTAAACTAAAAATTAAAATCTCTAAACATGATTTTAATTCTTCAATAGCATTAATTATAGGGCCTTTTGTTAATTGAAATTCTCTATGGTATCCACTTGGAAGATTGCTCATTAGAATAGACAATTGATAAGGAATACCTTGAAGCATATTACACTTGCCTCGAATTAATTCAAATATATCGGGATTCTTTTTATGAGGCATTATACTCGATCCAGTAGTCAGGTTGTCAGGAAAAGAAATAAACTCATAATCTTGTCCCATGTATAAACATATATCCATTGATAATTTTGCAAGGGTACTTCCTAGTATACTTATAGCTATTGCAGTTGATTTTTCAACTTTTCCTCGACTCATTTGAGCAGCAGTAGAATTAAATTTAAGAGTTTTAAAGCCTAAAAGCTTTGTAGTTAATTCTCTGTTTATAGGAAAAGAACTTCCAAAACCTGCCGCACTCCCTAAAGGATTTTGATCTGATAAACAATACGCTGTATTTAAAAACTGAACATCATCAATTAGGCTTTCTGCATAAGCAGAAAACCACATTCCAAATGAAGTCGGCATAGCTGTTTGAAAATGTGTATAACCAGGCAGTAAATCTGCTTTATGTTTTTCAGATAAATTAATTAGCAAATCAAATAAATTTTTGGTTTCTAATTTTATTAATGAAATTTCATTCTTTAAGTATAAATGCATTGCAACTAAAACTTGATCATTTCTTGATCTAGCTGTGTGAATTTTTTTACCAATATTCCCTAATTTGTCAATCAAAATATATTCAATTTTTGAATGCATATCTTCAAATTTATTTTCAATAGTAAAGTTTCCATTTTGAGCTTGAATTTTAATTTCTAATAATACTTCACAGATCTTATTCGCTTCGTGTTCTGTTAAAATTCCTATTTCATATAACATTTTGGCATGAGCAATTGAAGCTTCACAATCATATTTAGCTAGTTTAAGATCATATTTACGATCATTTCCTACAGTAAATTGATCTACTTTTTCATTTATTTTTTTATTTTCTCCCCAGATTTTCATATTAATCCTTTTTATAAAATTTTTTTTAATAGCTGTATATAAATTTCAATTGCTTCATCAATTTCATTAATATATATATATTCATTGGCTGTATGGGATCTAGTCGATAAACCTGGACCCATTTTTAATGATGGACAACTTAATGCAGCTTGATCTGAAAGGGTAGTAGAGCCGTACGTAATTCTCTTAATACTAATTCCTGACTGAACCAATTCATGATTTATGTCTATAGATGAAGACCCTAACCCCAAAGATCTTGGAATTAACTTGCAGGGAGCTTCCTTCATTAGGATTTCTGAAACATCTTCATTAGTATATTTATCATTTACTCTAACGTCAATTACTAAATTTACTTTGGCTGGAATTACATTATGTTCTTTCCCAGAATGAATTTGTGTAATCGTAATTTTCACTGGACCTAATAAATTTGATTTTTTTTCAAATGAAAAATTTTCAAACCATTCTAATACTTTAGGTAATTTCATAATTGCACTATCATTGTTATAATGTGCCGCATGAGTTGCAGTACCGTTTATAACACCATCAAATACAATTAAACCTTTTTCTGCAATCGCTAAATTCATCTCGGTAGGTTCTCCAATAATTGCAAGATCAATTGAAGGTAGTTTAGGAATTAAACCTCTCAAGCTGTTGATCCCTGCAATTTCCTCTTCACCTGATGCTGCAATTACAAGGTTGTATTTTAATTTTTTTTGTTTATAATAAAAAGTGAATAATGCAATAAGAGAAACTAATGCACCACCTGCATCATTACTGCCTAAGCCATATATTTTTCCGTTTTCAATGTCAGCTTTGTATGGGTTTCTAGTATATGCAGTGTTTGGTTTTACAGTATCATGGTGAGAGTTTAAAAGAAGAGTAGGTTTGTTTGAATCGTAATATCTGTTTAATGCCCAAATATTATTTTTCGATCTGTTAAATATAATCTCGTTTTCAATGAACCACTTTTCAATTCTATTTGCAGTTTTGTCTTCTTCACCTGAAAAAGATTGAATGCTAATCAAGTCTTTTAATAATACTATTGCCTTTTCTGTCAATTCCTTTTTCATATTATAAAATTAGAGTTGTATGAGCTTCATTAACATTAATCATTTTTGGTGATCCAATTTTAACCATTTTTACTCCATTTTGGAGAGCATCAAAACAATTATCAATTTTTGGGATCATCCCTAAATTGACAATTCCCTTTGATTTAAGGTTATCATAAGTTTTGGGATTAATCAACTCAATTACACTTTGCTCGTCACTAATAGATCCTAGAACGCCATTTTTTTCAAAACAATACCATAAAGACACTTCAAAATAATTTGAAAGACTTTTTGCAATAGCTGATGCTATAGTATCTGCATTGGTATTTAAAAGCTGACCATTTTTATCATGTGATATTGCACAACATACAGGGGTTAGAGCATTTTCTAACAATAATAAAAACAAGTTTAAATTGATTTCCGTAATGTCTCCAACAAATCCATAATCAATATCTTTCACAGACCTTTTTACTGCTGAGATTGAATTACCGTCTGCCCCCGAGAGTCCAATAGCGTTACAATTCAATGCTTGTAGCTTTGCTACAATATTTTTGTTAATTTTCCCTCCATACATCATAGTGATGACGTCTAAATTATCTTCATTTGTGATTCTTCTTCCTTCGATCATTTGAACAGGAATATTTAGTTTATCGGCCATTTCTGTAGCTTTTTTACCCCCACCATGAATTAATATTTTGAATCCTTTTAGCGCAGTAAAATCTTGTAAAAAAGATTCTAATTTTGCAGAATTTTCAATTACATTACCTCCAATTTTGACAACAAAAAGTTTATCCATTTTCTAAAATTTCTTTTAAAACTGCTTGTGCAGCATAAATTCTATTTTCTGACTGTTTTATAACCAACGAATTAGGATTATCCAAAACACTATCTGCTACAACAACATTTCTTCTTACAGGAAGACAGTGCATGAATTTAGCATTATTGGTGAGTTTCATTTTTTTTGGGGTTATCATCCATTTGTCATCAGTTCTTAATATTTGACCATATTGCTCATAAGAACACCAGCTTTTTGCATATACAAAATCGGCTCCTTCAATAGCTTTATCTTGATTTGTATATATTTTCACCCCTTTTGTTATTTCTGGATTCAAAGCGTATCCTTCGGGATTAGCTATTATAAATTCAGCATCAATATTTTTCATCATCTTTGTAAAAGAGTTCCCCACTGCATGTGGAAGTGCTTTGGGATGAGGCGCCCAGGTTAAAACTATTTTAGGACGATGAGGTGTCCTATGTTCTGTTAGTGTAATAGCATCAGCAAGAGCTTGAAGTGGATGCGCCGTAGCACTTTCCATGTTAATAATTGGAATAGTTGCATACTTTGAAAAACTGTTTAATACAATTTCTGCTTCATCTTTTTCTTTGTTAGTCAGAGAGGCAAATGCCCTTATAGCCACCATATCAAAGTATTGCGAGACTACTCCAGCAGCTTCTTTAATATGTTCGGATCGTATTCCAGTCATTCTTGTCCCATTTTCAAATTCTAAAGCCCAAGCTTCATTACTAAAATTCATTATCATTGAATGAACCCCAAGACTGTTTGCAGCTTTTTGTGTACTTAACCTTGTTCTTAAACTAGGATTAAAAAATAACATTCCTAATGTTTTTCCTTTACCTAGGGCACTATATTTAGTAATGTTTTTTTTTAAGTCAATTGCTTGTGAAAGTGTTTCGTTAAAATTTGTTAGATCTTCTAGCTTGATAAAATTTTTCATAACAATTCTTTTAATGCTTTAAAAAATTTATCAAAATGAGTCTTTTGAATGGTTAAAGGCGGTAAAATCCTCAATAGGTTTTTATTACCACTTCCACCAGTAAATATTTTCTTATCATAAATTAATTTTTTTCTAAGGTCACTAACTTGAAAGTCAAACTCTAAACCTAACATCAACCCTCGACCTTTAATTCTAATTACTTGAGAAATGCTTTTCGCTTTTTTAACAAAATAATCTCCCATAATTTTAGCATTTTCTTGGAGTTTCTCTCTTTTAATAACATCTAAAACAGTTATTGAAGCTGAGCACGCAAGGTAATTTCCGCCAAATGTTGTTCCTAACATTCCATATTTAGCCTTTATATTTGGGTGAATAAGAACTCCTCCAACAGGAAAACCATTCCCCATTCCTTTTCCCATGCAAATAAAATGTGGTTCAATATTGTATTTTTGGAAGGCAAAGAATTTTCCAGATCTACCAAAACCAGACTGTACTTCGTCAGCAATTAAACAAGCTTCGTATTTCTTACACATTTTTTCTATTGATAAGATAAACTCTTCACTTGGCTCATCTAAGCCACCATAACCCTGAATTGATTCAAATAAAACTGCGCAAACATCACCTATTTTTAATTCATTTTCTAAAGCATAAATATCATTAAGTGAAATAAACGTTACTTTTTGTTGTTGGTCTAAAGGAGAATGAAAACTTCTAAAATCTGTTGCTGCAATAGCCGCACTTGTTCTTCCATGAAATGAATTTTTAAAGGCGATAACTCTTTTCTTTCCAGTATGCATTGAAGCAAGTTTTAATGCGTTTTCATTTGATTCAGCTCCTGAGTTACATATGAATAATCGATAATTATAACAACCCGATAAACTTTCAATTGAATTTGCCAGTTCTTTTTGTAGAGGGTTTATTACTGAGTTTGAATAAAACCCAATTTTATTTAATTGACTAGATATGTTTTTAATATAATCTGGATGAGAATGACCTATTGAAATAACAGCATGTCCTCCATAAAGATCAAGATATTCTTTTCCATCTTTATCATAAACAAATACATTTTTTGCTTTTGTAGGGTTAACATCATATAAAGGGTAAACATCAAATAGTTTCATATTATTGTTTTGAGATTTCATTAATCTTTTCAAAAGATGCCACTATGCCTTTAATGAGAGACGAACTCAAACCTTGATGTTCCATTTCATTTAGGCCTGTTATAGTACATCCTCTTGGAGTTGTCACTTTATCAATTTCTTTTTCTGGATGGGATCCAGTATCTATTAATAAAGTGGCGGCTCCTAGTGCAGTATACATTGACATTTTCATTGATTCATTTGCATCAAAACCTAATTGAACTCCACCTTGAGTAGTTGCTCTAATAAGTCGCATCCAGAAAGCAATTCCACTAGCACAAAGAACTGTAGCAGCTTGCATATGTTGCTCTTCAATTATAATTGAAGTTCCAAGAGCGTTAAATATTGCAGTAGCAATATCAATACGTTTCTTTCCGGTTTTATTACTACATAAACATGTCATTGACTTACCAACAGATATAGCAGTATTTGGCATTGATCTTATAATAGGATAGTTTGTGCTAACAATAGATTCAATTCGATTAATTTTGAAACCGGTTATAGTTGATATTATAACATGTTTTTCATTTAACAGATCTACAACTTCTTTAAGAATATTTTCAAACTGACTTGGTTGTACTGCGAAAATTAATATATCAGAGTTTGATACAGCTTCTCTATTATCATTAGTTACTGTTATATTTTGATTTTCATTCCATTTTTTCAAATCTTCACAATTTCTTTTAGTTAGATAAAGCTTAGTAATTATATCATTGAGTATAAGCCCTTTGGCAATACTCAATCCTAGATTTCCTGTCCCTATAATGGCTATTTTCATTTTAATTCTATTTAATATATACTTGATTTTAGTTTCAAACCTAAATTTTCATTCCATCCCATCATTAAATTGAGGTTTTGTACAGCTTGACCTGAAGCACCTTTTATTAAATTATCAATTACAGAGGTAATTAATAAAAGATTTTCATGTTTATATAAATGAATAAAGCAGTTGTTAGAATTAACTACATTTTTTAAATCAATTTCATTTTCTGAGATATGTGTAAAGGGAGCATCTAAATAAAAATCATTATATAATTTTTCAGCTTCCTTAACCGTTCCTTTATATTCAAGATAGGCTGTTGAAAAAATTCCTCGGGTAAAATCACCCCTATGGGGAAGAAAAATAAGATTTGTCTCATTATTTTGAAGACTTGAAAGTGTTTCAGTAATTTCTCCCAAATGTTGATGAGCAAAAGGCTTGTACCACGAAAGATTATTATTCCTCCAACTAAAATGTTTTGTTGAAGAGAATTGGGCTCCAGCTCCAGTACTACCAGTAGTAGCATTGACATGAACCTTACTATTAAGTAGTCTGTGTTTTGCTAAAGGTAATAATGCTAACTGAATTACAGTTGCAAAGCACCCTGGATTAGATATAGCATTTGCAGCTTTAATATTTTCTTTTTTATATTCTGGTAGCCCATAAACAAATTTTCTTCCTTTAAACGTATTGTCTTGCTTTAAACGAAAATCATTACTTAAATCAATAATTATAGTAGAATCAGAAAAAATGTTATCCTCTAAAAATTTAAAAGATTTTCCATGCCCTAAACAAAGAAAAACTACCTCAACTTGTTCATTAATTTTATTTGTAAAACATAAGATAGTACTCCCTAATAAATCAGGGTGAGTATCACTTATAAGTTTGTTTTGCTTAGTCCTGCTATAAACAAATTCTAATTCTATTTTTGGATGATTGATTAATAATCGAATTAATTCTCCACCTGTATAACCAGATCCTCCAATAATTCCTGCTGTTTTCATTCTTTGTTATTTATGCTTTTATGAATTTTATGTGCGTTTGACGTTATTTTTATAAAACCTTTTGCATCAATTGCCGACCAGTTCTTATTCATTTCTCCATAGTCTCCAAATGACGTATTCATTAAATCATTTTTAGATTTAATACCTTCCAGTTCGAATCTATAAGGGTGAAGCTTTAAAAAAACTTTCCCATTAACAGTTTTTTGACTCTTTTGTAAAAAGGCTTCTATATCTCTCATAACTGGATCTAGATAGTTTCCTTCATGTAAAAGCATTCCATAAAAATTTGCTAATTGCTCTTTTTGAAATTGTTGCCATTTAGATAGGGTATGCTTTTCTAATAAATGATGAGCATTGATTATTATTAGAGGAGCTGCTGCTTCAAATCCAACACGCCCTTTAATACCTATAATAGTATCACCTACATGAATACCTCTTCCAATAGCAAAACCTTTAGCTATTTTTTGTAGCTTATTAATTAAAATAACAGAATCACCTTCTTTTCCATTTAATGCTACCACCTGTCCATTATTAAACTCAAGGGTTATTTTTTTTGATTCTGTCTCAACTAATTGACTTGGATAAGCCTTTTCAGGTAAGCCGTTAAGTGAAGTCAAAGTTTCGTTACCCCCAACACTAGTACCCCATAAACCTTGATTTATAGAATATTGAGCATTTTTCCATGAAATGTTAATTCCATTTAATTTCAAGTATTTAATTTCATCTTTTCTACATAATCTTTGATCTCTAATTGGAGTAATTATTTCTATATTAGGTGCTAATATTTGAAAAATTAAATCAAAACGTACTTGATCGTTTCCAGCGCCCGTACTTCCATGTGCAACATATTTAGCATCTATACTTTTAGCATAGTTAATTACTTCAATTGCTTGAATAATTCTTTCTGAACTAACAGATAACGGGTAAGTATTATTTTTTAAAACATTTCCAAATATTAAGTATTTTATAATTTTCTCATAAAATGAATTTAGAGCGTTAATTGATTCATAGTATTTTGCACCAAGTTTAATGGCTTTATTTTTTTGTTTCCTTATGTCATTTGTTGTGAAACCACCTGTGTTTATTGAAACTGCATGGACCTGGTAGCCTTCTTGAGAAAGCTTCATTATACAATAAGATGTATCAAGACCACCACTATAGGCAAGAACTAGTTTTTTCATTTTACTTTTTTTTATTGGACTCATATAGCATACCTGTGCAAAGACATAATTTTCTTTCGGTTCGATTAAGCACATCATAATTCTTACATGTCTGACATCCTTTCCAAAATTCAGGGTTTTTAGTTAGCTCAGAAAAATGAACGGGTTTATAGCCTAGTTCATAATTTATTTTCATAACAGCTTGACCTGTGGTTATTCCAAATAATTTTGCTATTGGAAATTTTTTTCTAGAAAGTTCAAAAATCTTTTTTTTAATTTTCCTAGCTAAACCTTTGCCTCTAAATTTTGGATCAACAATTAAACCAGAATGAGCTACATAATCACCATGATCCCATATTTCTATATAGCAAAACCCTGCAAATTCATTATTTATCGAAGCAATGACTGAATTTCCTTTTTCTATCTTTTCAGAAATATATGCAGGGGATCTTCTTGCTATACCGGTGCCTCTAACTTTTGCTGAAGCATCAATGCAAGCTGAAATTTTATTTGCATGATGTAGATGTGTCGGATTTGAAATTTCAATATCCATGATTAGAAAAAATAATAATTAATAAAAAAGTTGAAAATTTTTTAGGAACCGGACTCACCTAGATTCCATATATATGTAATGCCCTTAGGCGGGACGTTGAAAGTTAGGGCGTCCAGAGATAAATAATATGCGAGAAATTGATAAAAATTTCATGACGTCAAATATCATAATAATAATTTAATAAACTCAATTCCTATTTATTTTTATCATATTATTTATTTTTAGCTATTTAATTTAATTATGTTTAAAAAAATCTTTGATTTAGTATGTTTTTTCAACAAAACTTTCATTTATATAAGTTTTAATTACAATATTAAATTCATAAAACGTCTATTAATAGTTAATTTTGCTCTTAGATGAGTATAAAATCTTTAAAAATAGAAGACTTATATCCGCAGCTCAAGAATAAAAAATCTCTTTTAGCTGTAAGTGGAGGAGTTGACAGTATTGTTCTAACGCATTTATTTTCTAATTCAAAATTTAAGTTTTGTATTGCGCATTGTAATTACAATCTAAGAGGAAAGCATAGTGACAACGATGCTATTTTAGTTAAAAATTTAGCAAATAGTTTAGATGTTGATTTATTTCTTAAAAAAGTTGACACTATTGAATATTCTAAGAAAAACAAGTGTTCAATTCAAATGGCCGCTAGAGACATTAGGTATAATTGGTTTAATGATTTATTAATTGAGAATGACATTTCTTGCGTAATAACTGCACATCATCTAAATGATCAATTAGAAACATTTTTAATTAACATCAGCAGGGGTAGTGGTATAAACGGTTTGATTGGTATACCTGAAACAAATAAATTAATAAGACCACTATTGAATTACACCAAGGAAGAGCTCTTAGCATATGCTAATGAAAATAATCTTAAATGGAATGAAGATAAAAGTAATTTAAAGAATGATTATTTAAGAAACTCAATAAGGAATTTAGTTATTCCAGAATGGAAAAAGATCATACCTGATCTTGAAAAATATTTTCAAAAAACTATCAATCATATTGGTGATGCTAGCAAAGCATTAAATATTCAAATAGATGATTTTAAAAAAAATTTTTTTATAAATATTGAAACAGGTATTAAAATAGACCTTAAGGATATAAACAAGCTAAGTCCTAAAGAATTTTTTTTACATGCAATTTTTAAACAATACGGATTTATTCATCCATTGGAGTTGGAAAAATTGATTAACTCGTCTCCAGGCAAATTAATATCTTCTGACTCTCACGAATTGTTAAGAGATCGCGAATGTCTTATTTTAAGAAAAAAAATAGAACAAATTAAAATGTCTCATGAAATTAATTTAATTCCACAAAAGTTGAAATTTCCATTTAATATTGAAATAAGTCTAGAGCCACTTCATGATATAATTAATTCAATTGAAGTTGATCCTTCATTGCTAAACTCGATATTAGAAATTAAGAAGCCTTATGTTGGCGCATATTTTTATCCAACAGGAATGTCTGGTAGAAAAAAATTGAGTAAATATTTTAAAGATGAAAAATTTTCTTCATTTGAAAAAGAAAATCAATGGATTTTAACTTCTAATAATATGGTTGTATGGGTTATTGGAAAAAGAGCAGACAGAAGGTTTTTATCTAATATAAATTCAAATAAAAGGATGTATATTCGTATCGATTTATCATAGAAAAATGCAAAGATTACTTCTACTTTTTTTTGTAATATCATTAAATTTATTAAAATCTCAAGATGCAATAGAGCCTGTAAAATGGAACTTTAGTTATGAGGTGATAAGTGATTCGACCATAGCTTTAAAGTTTGAAGCCAAGATTGAGGATAATTGGCATATGTACTCACAATTTATAGAAAACGAACCACCTCTTTCAACAATGTTTTTATTTGAAGAAGAGCCATATAGTTCAATACTAAAAGTTAGTGAAGGAGAAAGCATTATTTCATATGATCCTATTTTTGAAAAAGATTTAAAATATTTTGAAAAAAATGCTTTATTTGAACTCGAAATTCAAATTAATGATTCCATAGACTCAATATCAGGTACAGTTGAATATCAAGCATGTGATGATAAATTGTGCGTATTTAGGTCTGAACCATTTAGTTTCAGTCTCAAAAATAATGTTGTATCAAAAAGTGTTTCAATTGATGAAAAAAGTATATCCATAGCCAATTCTTTAAAATTAAATTTATCTGAATCGGAATATTTAACAAATAATAAAAATAATAATTCAAATAAAAGTAATTGGAAAATATTTATGTTAGGAATGTTAGGAGGAATTCTAGCCTTATTAACTCCTTGTGTGTTTCCAATGATTCCTCTTACAGTTTCATATTTTATTAAAAATGTAAAATCAAGATCAAAAGGGGTGAAAGATTCTTTTATATATTCATTTTTTATAATTCTTATATACGTTTTATTAAGTCTTCCATTTCATCTATTTGACTCTTTAGATCCTGAAATATTAAATGTAATTGCAACTAATGTTGTTGTTAATTTAATATTCTTTTTTGTGTTTATATTTTTTGCTTTTTCATTTTTCGGATTTTACGAACTTACTTTGCCTAATAAATGGTCTAATTTTTCTGATTCTGCATCTTCAAAATGGAAAGGTGTAATGGGTTTATTCTTCATGGCTTTAACATTGTCAATTGTTTCTTTTTCATGTACTGGACCAATATTAGGTTCTTTGTTAGCAGGATCGCTAACATCTGATGGTGGTGCAGCACAATTATCATTTGGTATGCTTGGTTTTGGGATAGCCTTGGCGTTGCCTTTTGGCTTGTTCTCTTTGTTTCCAAAAAGCTTAAAGCTTATTCCTAAATCTGGCACCTGGCTTAACACAACAAATATTGTTATTGGCTTTATTGAACTGGCTTTAGCTTTAAAGTTTTTATCAAATGCAGATTTAGTTTCTCATTGGGGAATATTAAAACGTGAAGTTTTTGTATCAATATGGGCATTAATATCTTTGCTAACAGCACTATATTTATTTGGAATATTTCATTTTCCACATGAGGTTAAACATAAAATAAAAATTTTTAGAAAATCAATTGGATTATTTTTTGTTTTCTTCACCATATACCTTGTTCAGGGTTTATTAGTAAAAGGAAATAACTTAAAGTTATTAAGTGGCTTTCCTCCTCCACTTTTTTATAGTATAAATGACTCAAATAACGAATGTCCTCTTAATTTAGATTGCAATAAAGATTTTTTTGATGGTCGAGTTATTGCTGAGAAGACAAATAAACCAATTCTAATTGACTTTACTGGTTGGGCTTGTGTCAATTGTAGAAGAATGGAAGAAAATGTTTGGTCTGACCCACAAGTATTTGAAATTTTAAATAATGAGATAGTATTAGTTTCGCTTTATGTAGATGATAGAAATGAATTGATAAAAGAAAATCAATTTAGTATAAAACGATTAAATGGAACATTGAAAAATATTAAAACTATTGGACAAAAGTGGTCAACTTTTCAATATTTAAATTTTAAAACAGCATCACAGCCATTTTATGTTTTAATAACCTCTGATGGAGAGCTGCTAAACGATCCTATTCAATATGCAGATAAAACTGTATTTAAAAACTGGTTGAATAAAGGATTGGAAAACTTTAATAAAAATCGACTTTAATAGGTTTTATATTTCGTCATCATCATTATTTTTCTGTCCCATATACATTAAATATCCTTTTAGAAACTTATCGATTGAACCATTCATTACAGCATCTACATCGTTAGTTTCAACCTTAGACCTGACATCTTTTATTAACTTATAGGGATGCATCACATAATTTCTTATTTGTGAACCCCATTCAATTTTCATTTTTGATGACTCTATTTCTTCTCTTGCAGACATTTTCTTTTGTAATTCAATTTCATATAATTGAGATTTGAGTAACTGCATTGCTTTTCCTTTATTTTCTAGCTGAGATCTTGTTTCTGAGTTTTCAATAACTATTCCTGATGGTTTGTGTCTTAATCTAACAGCTGTTTCAACTTTATTCACATTTTGCCCTCCAGCTCCACTTGAACGCATAGTTTCCCAGGTTATGTCTGAAGAATTTATAATTATTTCAATTGTATCGTCAACCAAGGGGTAGACATAAACAGAAGCAAAAGAAGTATGTCTTTTAGCGTTGCTGTCAAAAGGAGAAATTCTAACTAATCTATGAACTCCATTCTCACTTTTTAACCATCCAAAGGCGAATTCACCTTGCAATTCAATAGTTACTGTTTTAACTCCAGCTACATCTCCTGCCTGATGATTTAGTTCTTTTAATTTAAATCCATTTTTTTCCCCCCACATTAAATACATTCTCATTAACATTTCTGCCCAATCACAACTTTCCGTACCACCAGCTCCAGCAGTTATTTGAAGTATTGCAGAAAGATTATCTCCTTCATCAGACAACATGTTCTTAAACTCTAATTTCTCAAAAAGCTCTATGATTTCTTTGTATAAGTCATCCAGCTCATTCTGGCTAGCCTCTCCATCGCTTAAAAATTCTAATAAAATTTCTAATTCTTCCAATTTATCTCGAATTAGGTTATAATCTATAACCCATTTTTTTTGAGATTGAAGTTCACGCATAAATGATTCTGCATCTTCAGGATTATTCCAAAAATTTGGAGATAAAGTTTTTTCCTCTTTATTTGAAATTTCTATTTCCTTTGCAGGTATGTCAAAGATACCTCCTTAACGCGCCAAGGCGATCTATAAGCTCTTTAAATATTTCTGTAGTGAGCATGTTTTAAAAGTTATTTAGCTAAAGTAATTTACTTTATTGGTATTATCGATCTAAGCTTAGCTTTTATTATACGATTAATAAAAATTTTTATTAATATAAAATGTAAACCTACATGTCTCTATTTTTATTAGTTTTATTTAAAATCAATATAAATGAAAAATAAAAAATTCCTATTGGGTTTATTGCTAATGTTTTTATCTGTAAATATTATCGCTCAACGCAAAGAAATAAGAAAAAATAAAGGCAAGTCTAGAGTTAAAACATCTAAATATGATTCAATGAAATCTTATTTAGGGTATTTTAATTTTTATTATGACAACACTAATGACCATATTTATTTAGAGGTTAAAGAATTGGAAAAGCAGTTTTTGTATGTAAATAGCTTAAGTGAAGGAATTGGAAGTAATGATATTGGTTTAGACAGAGGACAACTTGGGGGTAGGAGAGTAGTATACTTTAAAAAAGCAGGAAATAAGCTGTTATTAGTTGAACCAAATCAAAAATATCGTGCAAATTCAAACAATTATTTAGAAAAAAAATCAATTAAACAAGCATTTGCAAAATCAGTTATATGGAGTTTTCCGATTAAGGAATCTAATAAAAATGGATATGTAATTGATTTAAACGAGTTTTTGTTAAATGATACGCATGGAGTGTCGCAAAGATTAAAGTCTAGAAAGCAAGGTTCTTATTCTGTCAACAAGTCAAGATCCTCAATGGAACTTAAACGGACAAAGGCTTTTCCTAAAAATATTGAATTTGATATTCAACTAACTTTTACTGGTCAGCCTCAAGGCAGTTTGATAAAGACTGTAACTCCATCTGCTGATGCAGTATCAGTTAATCAACACCACTCTTTCATTGAATTACCTCCATTAGACTTTAAAATGAGACGCTTTGATCCAAGGAGTGGAGTAAATGCATTTAGGTTTTATGATTATGCAACTCCTGTAAACGAACCCACACTTCAAGAATATGTGGTTAGACATCGTTTAGAAAAGAAAAATCCTGAATTAAAAATCAGTGAACCAATTGAGCCAATAGTCTATTATCTTGACAATGGAACACCTGAGCCAGTTAGGTCAGCATTACTAGAGGGGGGTAGATGGTGGAATCAAGCTTTTGAGAATATAGGCTTTAAAAATGCATTTCAGGTAAAAATATTGCCAGATGATGCTGATCCTCTTGATGTTAGGTATAATGTTATTCAATGGATTCATCGCTCTACAAGAGGTTGGAGTTACGGAGCCAGTATAATTGATCCAAGAACTGGAGAGATTTTAAAAGGGCAAGTAAGTCTGGGTAGTTTAAGAATTAGACAGGATTTTATGATTGCTTTAGGTTTAACTGAATCACCATTTAAAATCAACAACAATAAGGATAAAAAAGCTTTAGAAATGGCTTTGGCAAGAATTCGACAATTATCAGCACATGAAATTGGACACACATTAGGGTTTGCTCATAATTTTGCTGCAAGTGCAAATAATAGATCTTCGGTTATGGATTATCCACATCCTACATTAAGCATTATTGAAGGAAAAATAAATTATGATAATGCCTACGCTATAGGAATAGGAGATTGGGATAAGGTTAGTGTTTCATATAATTATTCAGTTTTTTCTGATGAAATTGATGAAAACTTTGCACTTCAAAATATATTAGAAAAAAGCTATATAAATGGTCATAGATTTATTTCTGATTCTGATTCAAGACCAATTGGCGGTGCTCACCCAAAATCACATTTATGGGATAATGGAGCAATTGCGACCAATGAATTAGATAATTTATTAAAAATCAGAAAGATAGCCATGAATCAATTTTCTTTAGATCATATTAGATTTGGTGAAAATTATTCAGTTCTTGAAGATAGACTAGTTCCAATGTATTTTTTGCATAGGTATCAGTTACAGGCTGTTGTAAAGTTAATTGGTGGAATAAATTATGATTATGGTGTTAAAAGCAATATTAAATATGAAACATCACCTGTAAATACTAGTGATCAAAAACTCGCTTTGAAAAGTTTGTTGAATTCAATTTCCCCTTCGGAATTAACAATTCCAAAATCACTCCATTCAATATTAAGTCCAAGAACTTTTGGAAATTATCGAAATCGAGAGAGTTTTGGATCACAAACTGGAGTTGGGTTTGATTATTTAGGTGTTGCAAATTCATTAAGTGATGCTGTAATAGGTATGATTTTAAATCCTCAAAGAGTATCAAGGTTAATTCAGCAAGATGCTATTTATAAAGATCAGTTGACTTTTAATGATGTTATTTTACAATTAATCGAAGAAATATTTAAAACAAATACAACTGATTCTTATTTTCAATCAATTAAAGAGATTAATCAAGCCAATTTACTTAAACATCTTATGATTTTAAGTAATTCTAATAATGTTTACCCTCAGATTAGGGGTGAAATTTATAATGAGCTAGATGATTTATCTACATGGCTTAATAAAAATTCAGAGATTAGATTTTCTAAGTTTTATCAAAACCAAATAAGTCAATTTAAGTCCCAACCTGAACTTATTTCTCCCTTAAAAACTGAAAAAATACCGGATGGCTCGCCTATTGGTTCAATTGTATGTGATTTTTAATTATGAATGTAAATTTAATTAGCGACACTTTTACTATTCCTTCAAAAGAAATGTTAAACTCAATGATGGAGGCGAAAGTTGGTGATGATGTTTTTAAAGAAGATCCAACATTAAATAAGCTTGAAGAAAGGGTCGCTAAATTATTTGGTAAACAAGCGGGTTTGTTTTTTCCTTCTGGAACAATGTCTAATCAAGTAGCTATTAAAATCCATACTCAACCTGGTGATCAGTTAATTTGTGATCACTATTCTCACATATATCACTATGAGGGTGGAGGTGTCAGCTTCAATTCTGGCGTTTCTTGTCGATTAGTTGAAGGTAGTAGAGGGTTGTTAAATAAAGATCAAATTGAAGAAGTAATAAATCCTTCAGATTTTTATCATAGTCCTCCAACAACATTAGTAAGTCTTGAAAACACATCTAATAAAGGAGGGGGGGCATGCTATAACTTGGAAACACTTAGGTCAATTAGCTTATTGTGTAAAAAAAAAAATATATCAATTCATCTTGATGGTGCGAGAATATGGAATGCTATGATAGCGACAAACACAAACGCTATTGATTACGGAAAATTATTTGATACTATTTCTGTCTGTTTTAGTAAAGGTTTGGGTTGCCCAATTGGTTCAATGCTATTAGGAAGCACTGAAACTATAAAAAAAGCTATTAGGTTTCGAAAGGTTTTAGGTGGAGGTATGCGACAAGTAGGATATATTGCTGCTGCTGCAAACTATGCTCTAGATAATAATATTATTGATTTGGTAAAAGATCATGAAAAAGCAATAGAACTTGGAAGTGTTTTAAAAAATCTATCTTATGTTGATTTAGTTCAACCTATCGATACTAATATTATAATATTTTCTTTAAAAGCAGAATGTAATGAAAATGATTTTATTAAAATTTTAGAAAAAAATAATATAAGATTAATTCAGCTTGGAAAAGGAAAAATTAGAATGGTGACTCATAGAGACTACACTAACGAACAGCATCAATATACTATGAAAATACTATCTAATTTAAAATTTTAACTATGATAAGTTCTAAAATGTTTTATTATTCACTAATAGCATTTATTTTTGCTTCATCTTGTAATGAAAATGTTTTAATGAAAGAAAACTCGAAACTACCACCTCCAAAAGCTGAAAAAATTCCCTATCAACACAAAATACATGATGATATTAGAGTTGATAATTATTATTGGCTTAGAGAAAGAAATAACCCAGAAGTAATTGAATATTTAGAAAGGGAAAATGATTATTACAACAAATTGACAATACAATCAAAACCTATTCAAAAAGAATTATTTTTTGAAATGAAAGCTAGAATTAAAGAAGATGATAGTTCTGTTCCATATTTTTATAATGGATACTGGTATATAACCAGGTTTGAAATTGGAAAATCATATCCGATATACACCAGAAAGAAGGATTCTCTATCTGCTAATGAGGAGATATTAGTTGATGTGAATATAGAAGCAAAAGGTTATGAATACTTTAGTCTTGTTGGAATTAATATTAGTCCTGATAATTCAAAAATGTCATATGCAATTGATACTCAATCTAGAAGAAAATATACGCTTTATGTTAAAGATTTAATTACCAATGAAAATATTAAAACAAATATTAAAAACACAACTGGAGGTAGTGTATGGGCAAATGATAATAAACATTTATTTTACACAAAAAAGGACCCCAAAACCCTAAGGTCAAATGAAGTTTATAGGTGTAATATAGAATTTAAAGATGTCAATGAATTGATTTATACGGAAGCTGATAATACATTTGAGGTTGGGATTGGTAAATCTAAATCTAATGAATATATTTTTATATCATCTTATAGTACATTGACAAGCGAACACCAATATTTAAATGCAAATAACCCAACTGATAATTTTAAAAAAATACAAGAAAGAATAAGAGGACTTGAATATAGTGTCTCTCATTACAATAATTTTTTCTATATAATAACAAACCATAATAACTCCTATAACTTTAAACTTGTTAAAGCTCCTTTAAATAATACGGAAATTAAACATTGGACTACAATTATTGATCACAGAAAAGATGTATTGTTAGAGGATATAGAGTTATTTGAAAACTTTTGGGTTACTAGTGAAAGACACAATGGATTAAATCAATTAATAATTCATTCATGGGATGATGACCCAAGCTATTCTCTTCCAATTGAAGGAGAAACCTATAGTTTGTATAGTGTATATAATCCTCAATTTACTAGTTCTAAGTTAAGGTATTCTTATAGTTCTTTGTCTAATCCACCTTCAATAATGGAGTTCGATATGTACTCAAAGGAAAATGTTATTTTAAAAACTCAAAAGGTTCTAGATGATGATTTTAATTCAAATAATTATGTAGAAAAGAGAATTTGGGCTGAAGCCACTGATGGGGTCAGAATACCAATATCATTGATTTATCATAAAGAAACTAAACTTTCAAAAGACACACCTCTTCTTCAATATGCTTATGGATCATATGGAATAACCAGAGATCCATACTTTTCATCTACACGATTAAGCTTGTTGAATAGAGGTTTTATATATGCAATAGCTCATGTTAGAGGTGGAGAATACCTTGGACGTTCTTGGTATGAGGAGGGTAAACTATTCAAAAAGAAAAACACCTTTAGTGATTTTATATCATGTTCAAAATTCTTAATAGATCAAGGCTACACATCCTCCAAACATCTTTATGCTTATGGAGGTTCAGCTGGAGGTTTATTAATGGGTGTTGTTTTAAATGACTCACCTGAAATATATAATGGAGTAATTGCAGCAGTTCCTTTTGTTGATGTTATAACAACAATGTTGGATGAAACAATTCCTTTAACAACGGGAGAGTACGATGAATGGGGTAACCCTAAAGATAAAGATTATTATAATTATATGTTGTCATATTCACCATATGATCAAGTTAAGAATCATGCATACCCAAATATATTGGTTACCACAGGTTTACATGATTCACAGGTTCAATATTGGGAGCCAGCAAAATGGGTAGCAAAACTTCGAGATTATAAAACTGATTCAAATGTTATTTTTCTTCATACAAATATGAATACTGGTCATGGTGGTGCCTCAGGTAGGTTTGATTCACTAAAAGAAGTAGCAAAGGATTATGCTTTTTTATTACAATTAGAGGAGCAAGTAGATTGAGTTATTTTATTTAAATTTGTAAGCAATTATTAAAAATAATAGAAAATTACTCTGGTTTGATTTATAATAACGTACTTGAATTAATTGGAGGGACCCCTCTAATTAAATTAAATAGATTAGTTAAAGGTTTTTCTGGCAAATATTATGCTAAATGTGAAGCATTTAATCCAGGTCATTCTAATAAAGATAGAATTGCTCTACATATTATAAAGGAAGCTGAGGATAAAGGTCTTTTGAAACCAGATAGTACAATTGTTGAAACAACGTCAGGAAATACTGGATTTAGCCTTGCTATGGTTTCATTAGTAAGAGGTTACAAGTGCATATTAGCGGTTAGCTCAAAGTCTTCAAAGGACAAAATAAATATGTTAAAATCAATGGGAGCGAAAGTTTATGTTTGTCCAGCGAATGTTTTATCTGATGATCCTCGTTCATATTATCAGGTAGCTAAGAGGATAAGTAAAGAAACAAAAAACTCATTTTATGTTAATCAATATTTTAATGATCTTAACACAAGGGCTCACTATCTGTCAACAGGTCCAGAAATATGGAATCAAACAGAAGGAAAATTAACTCACTTAGTTGGTTGTTGTGGAACTGGAGGAACTTTAACTGGATCAGGAAAGTTTTTAAAAGAACAAAATACCAATATTAAAATAATTGGTGTTGACGCCTACGGCTCAGTATTAAAAAAATATCACGAAACAGGTGAATTTGATAAAAATGAAATCTACCCAAATAGAATTGAAGGTTTAGGTAAAAATTTAATTCCATCGGCTACTGATTTTTCTGTAATTGATAGCTTTATAAAAGTTACCGATGAAAAAAGTGCACATATGGCTAGAAAAATTGCTAAAAATGAAGGAATGTTTGTTGGATATACTTCTGGAGCTGCCATGCAGGCTGTAGCTCAACTTAATAATCAGGGGATGTTTGATGATAAAAGTAATGTAGTTGTTATTTTACCAGATCACGGCTCAAGATATATGAGTAAGATTTATAATGATGAATGGATGAATAATCAAGGATTTAACAAAAATGATGAAGAAATTGTTCATCAAATTGAATATATTTAGATATGAAAGATTTATTTGCTAGAATTCAACAAAATAAAGGTCCACTAGGTAAATGGGCAAAACATGCAGAGGGATATTTTGTTTTTCCCAAACTTGAAGGCCCAATTGGCAATCGAATGTCTTTTAACGGAAAAGAAGTTGTTACTTGGAGTATAAATGACTACTTGGGTCTAGCAAATCATCCAGAAATTAGAAAAGTTGATGCTGATGCTGCTTTAGAATATGGCTCTGCCTACCCGATGGGTGCGAGAATGATGTCTGGTCATACTGAATTGCATGAACAGCTTGAAGTTGAACTTGCAGATTTTGTTCAAAAGGAATCTGCCTACCTTTTAAATTTTGGTTATCAAGGTATTTTATCAACTATAGATAGTCTTGTTAGCAAAGATGATGTGATAGTTTATGATGTTGACTCACATGCATGTATCATTGATGGAGTAAGGCTTCATCACGGTAAAAGATATACATATCAACATAACGATATAGAAAGTTTAGAGAAAAACTTAATAAGAGCAACTAAAATAGCTGAACAAACTGGAGGAGGCATACTTGTAATTTCTGAAGGTGTTTTCGGCATGAGGGGTGAACAAGGAAAGTTAAAAGAAATAGCAGACTTAAAAAATAAATATAATTTTCGTTTTTTAGTTGATGATGCTCATGGATTTGGAACTTTAGGTAAAAATGGAGCTGGAGCTGGTGTTGAACAAGGAGTTCAAGATGAAATAGATGTCTATTTTGCAACGTTTGCAAAATCAATGGCTTCAACTGGTGCATTCGTTGCAGCGGACAAAGAAATAATTGATTATTTAAAGTATAATATGCGTTCTCAAATGTTCGCAAAGTCTTTACAGATGGTTTTAGTTAAAGGAGCCCTAAAAAGATTAGATATGCTCAGAACCAGGCCGGAATTTAAAGACAAACTTTGGAGAAATGTAAATTCTTTACAAGATGGTTTAAAAGAGAGAGGTTTTGATATTGGATTAACGAAAAGTTGTGTTACTCCAGTATATTTAAAAGGAAGTATTCCTGAAGCTATGGTTTTAGTGAAAGATTTAAGAGAAAATTATTCAATATTTTGCTCTATTGTTGTGTATCCTGTAATTCCAAAAGGATTAATATTACTTAGACTAATCCCTACCGCGTCTCATAACTTAGAAGATGTTTCTATGACTCTTAATGCATTTTCGAAAATCAGAGAAAAGTTAGAAAAAGGAACCTATAAAAGATTATCTGAATCTATAGCCTTTTCTGTTAGTCATTAAGCATTACTGGCATTACAAGCATTGTAATCTCTTCTCCTGTATCATTTTTTTCGACGGGTGTAATTAGTCCAGCTCGGTTTGGAAGTGACATAGATAATTTAATAGATGACGAATTCAGATTATTTAGCATTTCAATAACAAACCTAGAATTAAATCCAATTTGCATATCTTCTCCTGTATACTCACAATCCAATCTTTCATCGGCCTTATTACTATAATCAAAATCTTCAGCAGAGATATTAAGTGAAGACCCAGCAATTTTTAACCTTATTTGATGAGTAGTTTTATTAGAAAAAATACTTACTCTTCTAACCGTATTTAAAAACAAAGCACGGTCAATTATTAAAACATTAGGATTTTCTTTAGGAATGACAGCCTCATAATTAGGATATTTTCCATCAATCAATCGACATGTGAGTGTTGATGATCCAAAAATAAATTGAGCATTGGTATCATTATATTCAATTTTAATATCATCTTCATTACCTAACATTATTCCTTTTAGTATCTGCAAGGGTTTTTTAGGCATTATAAATTCTGCACTTTTTTCGGTATTATAATCGGTTCTTGAATATTTAACCATTTTGTGAGCATCTGTAGCAATAAAATTTAAGCCTTCAGAACTAAATTGAAAAAAAACACCACTCATTACCGGGCGTAAGTCATCATTTCCTGAAGCAAACAAGGTTGAATTAATTGAGGTAGAAAGCACATCACCTTTAATAGTTGTAGAGCTAGGATCTTTGATGCATAAAGCTTTAGGAAATTCGTCACCTGGCACATAAGCAACTGCGTATTTACCATTGTTAGCACTAATTTCAATAGTGTTTGATTCCGTTTTAATAAAAGTTAGCGGTTGTTCCGCAAAAGTTTTTAAAGTATCAATTAATAACCTTGCAGGAATAGCTAATGAATATATATCTGTTGATTCAATATTTATACTAGTTGACATTGTTGTTTCAAGATCTGATGCAGATAAGGTCAAAGTTTCATTATTTACTTCAAACAAAAAATTATCAAGAATTGGAAGTGAATTTGTGGAATTTACAACACCACCAATAATTTGTAATTCTTTTAATAAGGCTACACTTGATACAATGAATTTCATTTAAATTAGGATTTAAATCAAAGATATTTTAAATGATCTTTAATCAAAAAAGAACTTATACACATTTGTTAACTAATACCTCTTTTGACGTTTAGCAACAATATAATTTAAGGTTATTAATGCCAATAAAGGAGTAATTAAAATCAGTACATATCCATAATAAGAACGATTGTTAACTTTGATTTGGTTAAATAAATTTATTTTAATTTTTTTTGATCTAACTTTTGTTATAAAATTTTGATCAATAAGGTAATGAACACTATTCATTAAAAATTTTTTGTTTGAATAAAAATTATTTGTCCATTTATCATAACCTAACTCAAGAGGGTTGTCGTTTTCTGTTTGATTTTCTCCAAATTGACCATCACTGATTAATATCAACTTACTAATGCCGTCATTTTTTTTGATTATATCTTTTATTGGAGAAATACGATTTTTAAAAAGTGACTGATAAACTCCTTCAGAAAGTACAGCAAATGGTTTTGATTTTAAATTAAATTTGTCAGGTTTTAAGGAGTTAATTGCAGAACTTAAATCAACAACAGATGGAATTGCTTGTAATTGAATGTAGTTTGAAGATGCAGCTAAATAATTATGGTTCATGGTGCTTGTTAACGTGTCAATTGGACTAACGAATCTAAACCATAAACTTCCAATGTTAGTTCTATTGATTATCGTATTTTTTGGTTTACTCATAGGATAGTATACCCATGGAAACGGAACATATTGAGTTTGATTGCCCTTTCCATTTGCTATAACTAAAGGAGCACAATACATGTCTTTAACTAACTCTGTGTTAATTCTCAAACCATAGTTAAAAAAATAATCATCTAATCCAATGTCATTTTTTTCTGCAACGGCTATACCATTGTTTTTAAATAATGAATCAATGTTAATTTTGATTCTATCTATTAACCATAATATATTTCCACCATTAATTTGATATTGATCCAGAATAAATTTTTCTTCTGAAGTAAATATTTCTTTTGGATTTGATATTATCAAAAGAGGATATGTTATTAAATTATCAAGTGTTTCTTTTGGATTATGTTTATATTTTTTAAAATCAAATACTGATACTTCATAATACATTTGAAGACTTTTTAACCAATCTGAAATTTTAAGTCTGGAGCTTGTGCCATGGGAAGTTATGAAAGCTAATTTTGTTTTGGAATTATTAGTTAATCTTTGAATTCCATTAATTATTTTATACTCTAGTTGTTCAATTCCATTAATTATTTTTTGTTCATCTGAATCTCCAAGGCTCGCTTCTATTAACGAAATCAAAACTGATTGATTACCGTCATTTAAAATAGCCCAAGGAAAAATAATTTTTTTCTCTATACTTTGATTTTTTGTATCAACTATATATTCAGGTTTCATTCCATAAGAAGCCATTTGACTTATTAAATCCTCAATAGATAAATCATCATTGAATGGATTAATGAAATTAACTTTAAAATTATTATTTATAGATTTGAATGAATTGAGAAGTTCATCTGTTTCTATTGATAATTTTCTGTATGAGCTTGGTAAGTCACCAGATAAAAAAACATCAATCCTTATCTCTTGTTTAATTTTTTTAACTAAGGAAACCGTGCTTGGAGTTAAAGTAAATCTATTATTATTTGTTAAATCAATTTTATAATCTAAAGTCTGAGAAATGAGCATAACAAAAACCCCAAAGAATAGATATAAATTAATTATGATCTTATTATTCATTTATTGATGTCTAGATTTATTAAGAAAAAACAAGGACACTCCCATTAGTAAAACATCTAAGCCAACAAAGTAGCCAATATCAATTATTGGCATAACTCCACTAATAAATTTGGAGTAATGTTCCTGACTTCCGATATTTAAAATAAGCTCATATAAAAAGTCTGAATTTGAAAGAACTGACAATTGATTAAATAAAAAATATTGAAGAAAACATATAAATGAGCTGGCTATAAAAACAGTTATCTGGTTTTTAAAAATTATTGAAATTGGAAGACACAAACTAATGAAATTTGACCCTAGAAGTAATAAACCAAAATAACTTCCAATAATGACCTGAAAATCAACTTGACTGTCTGGTGACGAAAATTGAAAGACATATATTATATTTATAATAGAAGGTGAAATAGAAAGAATAAATAAAAACAAACATCCAAAAAATTTAGACCATAAAATATTTATAAGCGAGATAGGTTTTGAAATTAAAAGGTCAATTGTGCCAGATTGAAATTCTTCGCTAAATGATCTCATTACAATGATCGGTATTAAAACAATTAACATCCATGGTGTTATGGTGAAAAATTCATTAAAATCTATGAAGCTTTTTTGAAAGAGATTGTAATCATTTTGAATAACTATAAAAAGAAGTGTGTTAAATGTCCAAAATATCCCAAGAATTATATATCCTATAGGAGTAATAAAAAAATACTTTATTTCTTTAAAAAACAATACTAACATGTTTAATTAAATATAATTGTTACTGCGTCTCTGTAATTTAGTCCGAATAAGCTACTTGCACTCCCAACTGTTGAAGGATTGCTTTTGTAAATGGCTAATTCTAAATGACCTGCAGTATTAAATAAAGCAATCTTTTTTCCGTCTTCTTCTCTTTTAGCTTTATCTATATTAAAATCTATTGCCTCACTATAATTATTAAATATTTTTTCAAACTTTATTGTTCTTGCATTTATAACAAAACTTCTTGACTTACCAATATCCTTAAATATAGTTTCTGTTATATTAGTAATTACATTTCCATAGTTATCAATATAAATAACACTTCCTAAAATTTTATTTTTTAAATTATTTATTACTGGGTTTACATTTGTTAATTCTAGAATAGAATTAATTTTTTTGCCAATAACCTCCAATTCACCTTTTCTTGAAATATGACCTGCTATTTTAACAAAAACATCTAAAATAGGAAAACTTGTAACAATATTTTTATGGATGTTTATTGAGACTATAATATCTGCTTTTTTATTATTTATTATTAATGAGAAAATACCATTATCAGCACCTATAAAATAATGTCCATCAAACATCATTACCAAATGTTTATTTTCTGGAGTTAATTCTGAATCTACTCCAATAAGATGAATTGTTCCTTTGGGAAAAGATTTATACGCGTTTTTTAAAATATATGCAGCTTCAGTAACATTATAAGGGCTGATTTCGTGACTTATATCAAATATATTTATATTATTAAGTTCAGAAAATAAGGCAGCTTTAGTAGCAGAAACAAAATAATCTTTAGTTCCAAAATCTGTAGTTAAAGTAACAATGCTCATACTATAATTTAATATCAATTTTCAATCAAAAGATGTACATTTGAAAATAATCAACAATGTAACAAAAAAATAATTTTTTATAACTCTTCTTTGTATTGAATGAACTTGAAATTATATTATCTGATATAAATCCACAAGAATTTTTTGGAAATCAAAATAGTAATTTAGAATTATTGAAGTCATATTATCCTAAACTTAAGATAATAGCAAGAGGAAATAAAATTAAAGCTTTTGGTGAAGCAGTTGTCCTTGAGGAATTTGAAAAAAGAGTTGATATGCTTTCAGTTAGATTTGCCAATGAAAACTATTTAGATGTTGATGAAATTGAAAGACTTTTAATGACAGACAGTGATGAGCTTTTGAAATTTAAAAATAATGAGTCCTTTATAATTCATGATGTTAGAGGCAAAGTAATAAAAGCTAAAACTGTTAATCAGTTAAAGTTAGTGAATTTGATAACTCAAAATGATATGGTTTTTGCAATTGGACCTGCAGGTACAGGAAAAACATATACCGGTATTGCGATGGCAGTTAAGGCTTTAAAAGAAAAAAAAGTTAAGCGAATTATTTTAACGAGACCTGCTGTAGAAGCTGGAGAAAACCTTGGTTTTTTACCTGGAGATTTAAAAGAAAAATTAGATCCATATATGCAACCACTCTATGATGCATTGAAGGATATGATTCCTGCAGATAAACTTAAATCATATATCGAAAAGGAAATAATTCAAATTGCACCATTAGCATTTATGAGAGGACGAACTCTAGACAATGCCTTTGTAATACTTGATGAAGCACAAAACACTTCACATTCTCAAATGAAAATGTTTTTAACTAGAATGGGGTCAAATGCAAAATTTATGATAACTGGTGATCCTGGTCAAATTGATTTACCAAAGAAAATTATTTCAGGATTAAAAGAAGCATTAATAATTTTAAAAAAAATCTCTGGAATTGGAATGGTTTTTTTAGATGACAGTGATGTTATTCGTCACAAAATTGTTAAAAGAGTTATTAATGCCTATAAAAATATAGAAGATCAAAATTAATCTATGAATAAAACTATTACAAAAACAAAATTTAATTTTAAAAACCAACAATCTAAGTATACTGGTAAAGTCAGAGAAGTATATAAGCTTGATAACGAAAAGCTAATAATGATAGTAACAGATCGAATTTCAGCATTTGATGTAGTTCTTTCAAAAGGAATCCCATTTAAAGGACAGATTCTCAATCAAATTGCTACTAGAATGATGGATAAAACAAAAGATATTGTACCAAATTGGATTACTGAAACTCCAGACCCTAACGTTGCAATTGGTTTAAACTGTGTTCCATATAAAGTAGAAATGGTTATTAGGGGATATTTAGCTGGACATTCTGCAAGAGAATATTCAAAGGGTAAAAGGAAATTATGTGGAGTTAATCTTCCTGAAGGTTTAAAGGAAAATGATAAGCTTCCCAAACCAATTATAACTCCAGCAACAAAGGCTGACAAGGACCATGATGAAGATATTTCAAGAGAAGAAATTATTAACAAGAACATAGTTTCTTTAGATGACTATCTTTTGATTGAAAAGTACACATACGAATTATTTCAAAGAGGCAGTGAATTAGCATCAAAACAAAATTTAATTTTAGTTGATACGAAGTATGAATTTGGAAAAACAAAAGATGGAAAAATTATTTTAATTGATGAAATTCATACTCCAGATTCTTCAAGATATTTTTACAAAAAAGGTTATGACCAAAGGCAATTAAAATCTGAACCACAGAAGCAACTTTCAAAAGAGTTTGTGCGTAAATGGTTGATTTCAAATGATTTCCAAGGTTTAGATGGGCAAATAGTTCCTGAAATGAGTGATCAGTATGTAAATGAAGTTTCTGAAAGATATATTGAATTGTATGAAAAAATAATGGGAGAAAAATTTCGAAAAGCTGATACAAAAAATATTGATGAGCGTATTAGAAAAAACATTTCTAATTATTTATGATAACCTATAATACTATTTATCGATTCATGAGGCTTCATCCACTTTGCTGATTTATATTTTTTAAACCATGTAAGTTGCCTTTTGGCGTATCTCCGGGAATTTTTTTTAATTTCCTCTATCACATTCTTTTTTTTACATTCCCCGTTCCAATAAGGTAACCATTCTTTATATCCAACTGTTTGAAGAGCTCTCAAATGTTTCATTTTATTAAGATATTTAGCTTCAATTTCTAATCCATTTTCTATCATTTGATCAACTCTGAAATTAATTTTATTATAAAGCTTGTCTCTATCCTCATTAATAACATAAATGTGTTCTTTAAAATTTCTTTTTTGATTAATTCTACCTAAAAAACTGGAATAAGGAGTTTTAGATTCAATAGATACAGATAAAGCTCTAATTATTCTTCTATGATTATTTAAATCAACCTTGTTGTAGTATTCAAAATCTATCTTTTTTAATAAGTTTTGAATATGAGTTAACCCTTTATTTATATATATATTATTAACTTCATCAAGAGTATGCTTTGATATGTTTGGTAGTGAGTCTAGTCCGAAAAGAATTGAATGTGCATATAAGCCAGAGCCTCCTACTAAAATTAAATTTTTAGTTTTTTTAAATAGATTGTTTATGATATTTATTGCTTCTTTTTCATATTCTCCAGCAGATAAGTGATCTAACACACTTCTATCCTGAATAAAATGATGATTGATTTTATTTAATTCATCTTTTGATGGAGGAGCAGTTCCAATTTTCAATTCTTTATAAAATTGTCTAGAATCACATGAAATAATTTCAGTTGAAAAATGCTTAGCAATTTCTATTGCAATTAAAGATTTACCTACAGCTGTTGGACCTCCAATGTAAATAAGATTTTTATCACACATCATTTAAGTTTTTACCACAGTGATAGCAAAAAATAGAGTCATCAGGATGGTCACTAGTCATACAATGTAAACATGCTTGAGTATTAAGGTCTATTTTTTTATTCTGATCAGTTAGTTCAACAGTTACAATTCCAGTTGGAACAGCAATTATTCCATATCCCATTATCATAATTACAGATGCAATAAATTGACCTATTGATGTCATTGGGGCAATATTTCCATAACCAACGGTTGTAAGAGTTACTATACACCAGTAAATACTCTTTGGAATACTTGTAAAGCCACTTTCATCGCTTTCAACCAGATACATTAATGTTCCAAAAATTATACAGATAACTAAAACACTAAAAATAAAAACTCCGATTTTTGCTCTACTTGATATTAATGCTTTCATTAATATATTTGACTCCCCGACATATCTAGTCATTTTTAATATTCTAAAAACTCTTAAAAGTCTTAGCGCTCTAAGTGCAACAAGAGATTGAGTTCCAACTAAAAAAAGTGATAAATATTTTGGTAGTGTGGATAATAAATCAATAATACCATAAAAACTAAACACATACTTTATTGGTTTGTGAACAGCAAGAAGTCTTATTATATACTCAATTGTGAAAATAGCTGTAATTACCCATTCAGAAATATTCAAAAAATAACTGTAGCGGTTATAAAAGCTATCAATACTTTCAAGAGCAACAAGAACAACACTTAGAATGATGATAATTAATAAAACTAAATCAAATAGCTTTCCGGAAGGAGTATCTGCTTCATATATAACCTCGTGTAGTCTATGTCTCCAATTGTTAGATTTTTTTATCATTATTATAAAATTACAAAATAAACATTCACAGTTAAAAGTTACAATTGAATTATTTCTTTAAACTTTTTTAGCGTCATATAATTATATACTATTGAGAAAACATCTTGATTATGATCTATTTTAACAAGTCTATTTCTAATTCTATCCAAAGATTTGATTTGATTATTTAGTTCATAATATCCAAAACCTTTAATTAAATAATTTTCAATTAAAACAAAACTTTTTTCATTAATACTTCTTCCTTTGTCAATCATTATAAATGTAGGAAAAGTAAATTTTAAATTCTTAAAAAGATTTTTCATTCTTTTATTGTATGACTTTGAACCTTCTTTAGAACAACAAGCTCCTTTACATAATTTAATATCATATTGATTACATACACTCTTATTATTTGACAAAGAGGTTAGGTTTTGGCATAGGTTATAATCATTTATCCATAGATTTAATTTATTCAATGCATTAATTTTATTATTGAAAACAAATAAATATTGTTGTTTGTTTTTTATTTGTTCAACTTTTAAATTATCATAACCATTTGTGTCCTTAATCAATCTAATACCTATGGGAAACAATTGATATTTATATATCAAATTTAATTTAGGTTGATTTTCTTTTATTTCTTGCTGTTCCTTTAGTAAAGCCAGTAATTCATTTCCAGTTTGATCATAACTAATTTTATCAATTTGATTTTGAATTTTAATTGCTTTTGATCCTAAAGAAGTTAAATGTGTATTTACTCTTTTTTTTAAATTCTTGCTTTTTCCAATATAAATTATAGAATCTTTATCGTATATGTAATAAACTCCTATTTCACTTGGTATTTGATCAATAATCTTTATGTATTTAGATTTAATATTTGGTTGGTGAAGCCCTTTAATATAGCTGTTTAAAATAATCTTCTTTTTGTCCTTTTGAATTAACAACTCAAATAGTTTTACTGTAGCAAGAGCGTCTCCTTGAGCTCTGTGTCGATCGCTAATTGGTATTCCCAGGTTTCTTACTAATCTTCCTAGCTTATATGATTCTAATCCTGGAATCAGTTCTTTCGACAATTGAACAGTACACAATGATTTTCTTTTAAAATCATAACCCAAGCGTTTAAACTCTGTTCTTAGTATTCTGTAATCAAATTCTGCATTATGAGCAACTAGTATACAACCATCAGTAATTTCAATTATTCTCTTAGCTATTTTAAAGAATTTAGGTGAATTTTTTAGCATTTTATCTGTAATTCCAGTTAAACCTACTACAAAGGGTTGAATAGGTCTATCAGGTTTAACAAGTGAAATAAATTGATCAATGACTTGATTCTGATCAAATCTATATATTGCTATTTCCGTAATAGCCTCCTCGTTAAATTTACCACCAGTAGTTTCAATATCGACGATTGCGTACATTTCTAATTTCTTTCCCCAAAAATTTTGCTTCCTACCCTAATCATTGTGGAACCGATAATAATTGCACTTTTATAATCTCCACTCATACCCATTGATAAAACATCAAACTTCTTATTGTTTAGTTTTAATACATCAAATTTTGATTTTAACGACTTAAACTCAGACTCAATCAATGAACTGTCATTTGTAAAAGTTGCCATACCCATCAAACCTTTAATCTGTATATTTTCTAATGATTGTAATTTTTTAAAGACTAAATCTAATTCGATAACATTAAATCCTTGCTTGGTCTCTTCTTTTGCAATATGAACCTGAAGTAAACAGTTGATTGTTCTATCATTTTTTTTGGCTTGTTTATTAATTTCAATGAGTAGCTTTAGACTATCTACTCCGTGAATTAACGAAACAAATGGAGCCATATATTTAACTTTATTTCTTTGAACATGACCAATCATATGCCATTCGATATCTTTAGGTAATGTTTCCCATTTCAACACCATTTCTTGGACTTTATTCTCTCCAAAAACTCTATGACCAGAATTATAAGCTTCCATTATTAATTTATTTGATTTTGTTTTAGATACAGCAACTAAAACAACAGATTCTGGTATTCTTGATTTAATTAAACTTAAGTTTTCTTTAATTTTCATATGTAGGTTTGTAAACAATTACACTAATTCAGATATGGTTAAACCTGTAAGCATCTTTGGCTCTAAAAATGTTGATTTTTGAGGAAAAATTTCTTGTTTATTTATTGAATCAATTATTTGATTGAAAGTTAGGGTTGGAAAATTAAAAACTATACCATTTGAATAATTATATTTTTTATTTCCTACTGTGTAATAACGTTTAATCTTATCACCAGATTTGATAATCCATTTTTCAAGGTTAATGATTGATAAATTTTTCAGATCAGATTTATTAAAGACGTAATATTCATTCTTATACATTGCCCAAAATAGTTGATTATCAGGCTTGAATGCAGTTTTTTTTAGATTACAGATTGAATTAATAAGGTGTCTTGAAGGATCTATAACGTGCCATGTGAATTTATCAGATTTAACATCTTTAATATCAGTTAAAAAGGTTAATAGTTGATGCTCTTTTTGATACTCTTTAGAGAATGACTTAAAAGATGAAGTTCTATGGTGTCCATCCACAATATAAAATTTAGAAAATTTATTTATTGAGTCATTTAACTCGAAATATCTAATTGAATAATTAATATTTTTATAATTAAAATCTATAATAGGTTTATTTAGAATTGATGATTTAATTAAACTATTAATTTCTTTTGAAAAACTTGTTCCAAACACAACAGGTTCAGCTTGAATTTTTACTATATCTAGATAGTTTTGTAATTTTTTCACTTTTTTCTTAAAAACTTTTTCATGTGGAATAACTAATTCTTTATTTAGTGTTTTAGAACTAACACCACATATTATACCTCTATAAAAGGAATTATTTGTTTGAATATCTAACAACAAGAATTTATTTAAATGACAATTATAATTTAAACACGCTAAGTTCCAACTAGATCGAATTTCAGAAAGATTATCTTTTTTTATAATATTAAAAAAATTTTCAGGTTTTAACTTACTTTGATTGTGACTATGAGAATCTATGTCTCTTGAATCAAATACCTGGTTTTCAGGAAATTTTGGTAATAATATATTGAGTTTATTTATTTTGAACATTATGTTTAATATGAATCCATAATTTTTTGGGCAGTATTTAGTGCTAAACACCCATCATTTAAATCTACTATTGGCTTTTGTTTATTATTTATTGAGTTAGCAAAAGACTCTAATTCATTAAGAATAGCATTTGATTGTTCAATCTCTGGCTTTTCAAAATACAGTTGTCTTTTAACTCCTTCAGCATTTTCAAGAATCATTGCCAAATCATCAGTTTTATATTGAGCATCCTTCATTTTAACAATTTCAGTCTGTTTCTTTAAAAAATCTATTGAGATATAAGCATCCTTTTGAAAAAATCTACTTTTTCTCATATTTTTCATAGAAATTCTGCTTGCTGTTAAGTTAGCAAAACATCCATTTTCAAATTCAATTCTTGCATTTGCAATATCAGGTGTGTTACTAATAACTTTTACTCCTGAAGCATTGATTGATTTTATTGGAGATTTTACTAAACTTAGAATTATATCAATATCATGTATCATTAAATCTAATACTACAGGAACATCAGTTCCTCTTGGATTAAACTCAGCAAGTCTGTGAGTTTCTATAAACATAGGTTTAGTAATATGCGATTTAGCAGCGATGAAAGCAGGATTAAACCTCTCAACATGTCCAACTTGTCCATACAAACCATTTAACTTAGAAAGATTAATTAGTTCTTTAGCTTCCTTTACAGATTTCGTAATTGGTTTTTCAATAAATACATGACAATTATTTGACAAAGCTAATATTGCAATTTTATGATGAAATGGAGTAGGAGTGACTATATCTATAACATCACACTTAGATATTAAATTTTCAGCAGATTCAAAAAATTTATAATCAAAATTTTCAGAAACTTTTTTTGCATTAGACAAGTTTGAATCATAAAAACCAATAAGATTATATTGTTTTGATTGACTTAAAAGTTTTAAATGAATTTTACCTAGATGACCTGCTCCAAAAACTCCAATGTTTAGCATTTTTATTTTTTTTTAAAAATACAACTCTTCTTGAATTATTTCGCACTGTCTTAATTACTTTTGTTAAGTATGTTAGATAATAGTAAAAATCAAGGTTTAAGAAATCAATTAGTTGAATTACTTAAAACAAAAGGGATTAAAGACTTAAACGTACTTAAAGCGATTAGTGATATTCCAAGGCAATGGTTTATGGAATCTGGTCTTGATGGTTTTGCATATGAAGATAAAGCTTATCCAATAGGTGAGGAGCAAACCATTTCTCAGCCATATACTGTTGCTTATCAAACAGAATTATTAAAGATTAAAAAAGGTGACAAGGTCTTAGAGATTGGAACTGGTTCAGGTTATCAAACATGTGTCTTGATTGAATTAGGATGTAAAGTGTTCAGTGTTGAAAGACAAAGAGTGTTATTTAAAAAATCTAATTTATTATTTAGAAAACTAAAATGGAAGCCGAAAAAATTAGTCTTTGGAGACGGATATAAAGGTTTAAAAGAAAATGCACCATACGCAGGAATAATAGTAACTGCTGGTGCTTCCTCAGTCCCTCATGACCTTCTTGATCAATTATGCTTAGGTGGACACTTAGTAATACCAGTTGGAAAAGAAGAACAGATTATGACTAGATATACCCGTGTTTCTAAGAGTAAGTTTAATAAAGAGACTTTTGGAAGTTTTAGGTTTGTTCCTCTTTTAAAAAACAAAAATTAAATATTTATGTATAAATATTTAATAGAAGTTGCAATTTCTATATTAGTTTTATTGTAATAAAACATTTCTTCGTCTGAGCCATCGTAGAATTTAGGATCATCAAATGGCATTGAGATATTTTTTGATGCCCCTGCCACAAAAGGACAATTTTTATCTGCACTAGAACAATTCATTATTGCAATAAAATCTGATTTTGGATTTAAATCGCAGTTAAACAATTTTGAGTAAACAGTAACTTTTTTCTTTGATTCTCCAAAATCAATTGAGTAGGTAGGATTTGGTTTTTTATTATTTTTTAAAACATTAAAACCCGTTTTACTTAATGAAGTTAAAACACCATCATATACTTCAGTAATTTCAGTTCCACCAGAAAATGAAGAAATATTTTTATAATCATAATAATAAGCTAATGTTTCACTCCAAATTTGAGAAAACTGACTTCTTCTTGAATTATGTGTACATATAAAATTCAATTGTACTGATATAGATTTATTCAAGTTAATTCTTACTTCCCGAATTAGAAGATCTAATATTTTTAATCTAGAGGTAGAAATTTTTGAAGTATTTAATTTTAAAATAAAATTTAAAATCTTATTATTTATCATTTTTTAAATGATTTTTTAATTCTTTCAAGCTTTCTTTTATTATCTCTGTCTTTTATATTTTCTCGTTTATCATAAAGTTTTTTACCTCTTGCCAAAGCGATTCGAATTTTGGCAAAACCTTTTTCATTTATAAATAATTTTAAGGGAACTATTGTTAACCCCGAGTTCTTAACCTCTTTACTTAGTTTTTTTAATTCTTTTTTGTTTAATAATAATTTTCTGCTTTGTTTAGGTTTATGATTATGTGTTGTTCCATAATTATATTCCTCAATTGACATATTAATTACATAAAGCTCATTCTTGTCGTTAAACTCACAAAAACTGTCAGTAATTGTTGCTTTACTATTTCTAATTGACTTAATTTCAGTACCTGTTAAAACTATTCCAGCATTAAACTGATCAAGCAGTTCATACTCAAATCGTGCTCTTTTATTTTGTATGTTAATATTCTTAATCACTTTGCAAATATACGATATCAATTTATAGATTTAAATGTTTATTGAATGTGAACAACTTCGTTTATATTTTTTTTAATGATTACAAACAACATTTAATAATCTTTAAATTTGTATTATTAAAAATATAAACATGAAGGACTCACAAATTTTTAATCTTATTAATGATGAAAACAATAGACAGTTAAATGGGATTGAGCTTATAGCATCAGAAAATTTTACTAGTCCTGAAGTTATGAGGGCAACTGGATCAGTTCTAACAAACAAGTATGCTGAAGGGTATCCTGGTAAGAGGTATTATGGTGGGTGTGAAGTTGTAGATCAAGTTGAAGCTATAGCTATTGATAGGGCTAAAAAACTTTATGGTGCAGAATATGCAAATGTTCAGCCTCACTCTGGTTCTCAAGCTAATACAGCTGTTTTTCACGCATTTTTAGATCCAGGTGATAAAATATTAGGCTTTGATTTATCTCATGGCGGCCATTTAACTCACGGGTCACCAGTTAATTTTTCAGGAAAACTATATAATGCTAATTTTTATGGAGTAGATCAAGAAAATGGAATACTTGATTATGATAATATTGAAAAAATAGCAGTTAATATAAAACCAAAAATGATTATTGCTGGTGCTTCTGCTTATTCCCGTGATATTGATTTTAAACGTTTTAGATCTATAGCAGATAAAGTGGACTGTTTTTTATTAGCAGATATTTCTCACCCTTCAGGAATGATTGCATCTGGGCTTCTTAATGATCCCATGCCACATTGCCATGTTGTAACAACAACAACTCACAAAACTCTAAGAGGCCCTAGAGGTGGACTTATTTTAATGGGTAAAGATTTTGATAATCCATTTGGTGAAAAGTTAAGAAATGGATATTTAAAAAAAATGTCTAATTTATTAAATATGGCAGTTTTTCCAGGCAATCAAGGTGGTCCATTGATGCATGTTATTGCCGGTAAAGCTGTTGCTTTTAAGGAAGCTCTTTCACCTTTATTTAAAGATTATCAAAAAAGAGTAATAGCCAATGCAAGTGTTATGGCTAAAGCTTTTATCGATTTAAATTATAATATTATTTCAAATGGGACAGATAATCATTTAATGCTAATTGATTTAAGAAATAAAAATATTACGGGAAAGGATGCAGAGAAAGCATTAGTTAAGGCAGGAATAACTGTAAATAAGAATATGGTTCCATTTGACGACAAATCTCCATTTGTCACTTCAGGAATTAGAATTGGCACTTCTGCAATTACTACTAGAGGTTTTAAGACCAATAAAATGTCTGTCATTGTCGAATTAATTGATCATGTTATAAGAAATCATGAAAACAATTTAGAATTAGACAATGTAGCCTTTAAAGTAAATTCTTTAATGAAAGGAAGAAAATTATTTAACTTTTAAATTTAATGGAATAAATAGTTTTATAATTTCATTAGGTATAGTTGATGTTTTTCTCTCATTTAAATTTATCATATAACACCATTTAGTGCAAACTTTGACTAAAAGTTTATTATTTTTCTTATTGTGAAATTCTACAATTCTATCAGAAAGAGGCCCACGTGCATTATCTATATATGTAGTAATCTCGATAGTATCTCCTAAAAAACTTCCCAATCTATAACTAATATCATGATGTCTGACAACCCATACTCCAGGCGGTTGTTTTAAATCTTTAATTAAAAAAGCCCAGTGAGATTTTGCTATTTCCTGAGCCCAATATAAATATTGAACATTATTCACATGATTAAGATCATCAAGATGTTTCTTTAAAACGATGATTTCTTGAGTGAATTTAATCATTGGATTTATAAATTTTAACCTCGAAAAGGTTGCTCCAATTTTTTCCAGTTACAAAAAAAGATTTTAATTTCTTATTGTATGCAATTCCGTTTAACACATTCAAAGACTCTGTTTGTTCTACTTTTTCTTTTAACCCACTAAAATCTATAACACCTTCAACCATACCAGAAATGGGATTAATAATTAAAACTACCTCTTTATCAAATTGGTATGTATTTGCATATATTTTTCCTTCAGCCCATTCAAGTTCATTTATTTTATTTACAGCTTTGTTATTTGTCATTACCTCTATATATCCAATTTCAGATAGTTTTTTAGAATCTAAAATCCAAATTTTATTTGTTCCATCTGATTTGTAAAATTTAAATCCGTCGTTACATAAACCCCAGCCTTCAATACTTTTGTTGTATGAAAAGGACCCTTCAACTTTTGAAAGATTTTTATCATATATGAACCCAATATTTTCTTGCCATGTCAACTGATATACTTTATTGTTTAATAATGAAAGGCCTTCACCAAAATAATTTTTATTTAATTTTTTTTCATTAATCACTAGTCCACTTTTATAATTGATTGACCTAACTTTTGATTGACCTTTTAGTCCTGTACTTTCATACAAAGTATCTCCACTAAACTCTAAACCCTGAGTATATGAAGTTTTATCATGGGGATACGAGTTGATTATTTTGTATGAGTATAAACCAGGTGAATCACTTGCATACAATATAAATTCTTTATTTAAAAGTATTTTTTTTCCATTAATATTTAACTCAGCTCTAACCTCGTGTTTGCCTAATTTAAGTTTAGATAATATATAAGGAGGTTCAACTTTAATTTCATCAATATAAATGGTACTATTGAAAACTTCTTTTAATTTACTAGATATAATTTCAATTTCAAGGGTGTCATTTGGTTTAAATTCTAATGAATTTGTTTTGATTTTAAAGGCTGAAGAGTGTTGAGTGCTACAACTCATTAACAGAAAAGATATAATTATTGTTTTTAATAATTGTTTCATATTAAATATTTAATACGAAGTTAAATAAAATTAAATTTTAAAGCTCATTGTTGACATTAATGTAAATGGTATATTTGTAATGGGCAAGTCCTGCACAACCAGCTCCTGTCGAACCCCCCAGGGTGGGAACACAGCAAGGGTAGACAGTTGAAGCGGTGTGATGTAGATCGCTTGCCCTTTTTTAATATGGCTAAAGTTGTTTTAATTACAGGAGCTTCCTCTGGACTAGGTAAAGCTACAGCAGAATATCTTTCGGGTAAGGGTTACTTAGTATATGGGACCAGCAGATTTCCAGTTAAATATAAAACTCCAAACAATTATTATTTACTATCTCTTAACATAAATGATGAAGTATCAATTATTAAATTAGTTAAAGAAATTCTCATTAAAGAAAAAAGAATTGATATTTTAATTAATAATGCCGGAGTTGGAATTACTGGTCCTGCAGAAGAAACCAACATTAAAGCAATGCAAGATAACTTTAATACAAATTTTTTTGGTCCAATAAAATTAATGCAAGAAGTTCTTCCTTCAATGAGACGCAATGAAAGTGGTTTGATTATTAATATTACTTCAATAGCAGCATATATGGGTTTACCATTTAGAGGTTGTTATTCTGCATCAAAAGCTGCAATGGAAATATTTACAGAATCAATTAGAATGGAAGTACAAAGATTTGGTATTAATGTATCAACACTAGCTCCCGGTGAATATTCTACAAACATAGCAACAAGAAGATACCATTCTCCTGTTAATAAAGGAGCATACGAGAAGATATACAAAGAAAATTTAAATAAAATGAATGATCATGTAAATAGTGGAAGTGATCCAAATGAAGTAGCCAAGAATGTTTTTAAAATCATAAAAACAAAATCTCCAAATGTTCACTATAAAGTAGGGCCATGGCTTCAAAAATTTTCTATCTTTTTAAAAAAAATATTACCTGATTTTTTATATGAAAAAATCTTAATTAAATTTTACAATCTATAAACAAACTTATTATGAAATTTTTTATTGACACTGCAAATCTTGAACAAATCAAGCAAGCTGAAGACCTTGGAGTTCTTGATGGAGTTACTACAAATCCCTCTTTAATGGCTAAAGAAGGAATCACTGGACAGGAAAACATTTTAAAACATTATGTCAATATATGTAATTCTGTTAGTGGTGATGTTTCTGCTGAAGTAATTGCAGTTGATTTTGAGGGAATAGTAAAGGAAGGAGAAGCACTTGCCGAACTTCATCCACAAATTGTTGTTAAAGTCCCTATGATTCCCGAAGGTATTAAAGCTATAAGATATTTTTCTAATAAAGGAATTAAAACAAACTGTACTCTGATTTTCTCTTCTGGCCAAGCTTTGCTTGCTGCCAAGGCTGGAGCAACTTATGTTTCACCATTTATAGGACGACTTGATGATATATCACAAGATGGTATATTTCTTATTGAGGAAATTAGACATATTTATGACAATTATGCTTTTGAAACAGAAATATTAGCAGCATCAGTTCGTCATCCAATGCATATAATCAATTGCGCTAAAGTAGGGGCTGATGTTATGACTGGTCCTTTAAGTGCAATAATAGCTTTATCTAAACATCCACTTACTGATTCTGGTTTAGAAAAATTTTTGGATGATCATAAAAAAGGAAATTAAAGTTCATTTGCAAAACTTGAATCAAAAACATTTGCAAATCCATTAATTATTTTTCCATTATTATCTATGACAATTGCTTTGTTTAAAAGTGTTATTATCCATTTTTTACTAGCATTTTTAAAATTAATTATAGCAAACTGATCATCAACATTTTGCTTCAATATTTCATTAACCTCTAATGCCATTTGATTAAATGGTTGAATTGATATTCCCACGTAACGATATTCAGGTTTATCAATTTTTATTTCTTCTATTATTCTCAATGTTTCTCTGTAATGATTCATTTGTGATTGAGACCAAAAATAAATCACAGTTGACTTATTATTAAAGAGAATATTACTACTAACAGTATCAAGTTGTGAATTTTGAATTGGTATCTCAGGCAGAGATGAGCCTGTATACATTTTTTTAATATCATTGTGAAGATTTAAAACTTCACCTAAAAATTTAGTATTTGAATTAACAGCAAAATAATATTGTAAAAAATTGTCATGTTCAGAATGATTATCAAAGTTTAAAATTTCATCATAAGCTATTGCTCTAGCCAAATTATTTTTCAACTCTCTTCCTTTAATTTTGTTTTCTAAAACCTGTAACCTCTTTATATTAAAAAAAGTTTTTTGTTTTATTTGAAAATAATAATTTGAGCTATCTAGTGATTTTTCGTTTAAAAAATTAAGAGCATAATCAATATATGGATCAAAGAAAGCTAAATCAGTTTCTTCAAGATTTAAAAATTGTCTGTAGTTAAAATACACACTATCTTTAGAAGTATTCCAATTAGTTCCTCTCAAAAGAGCATAACGTTCTCTTCTTGTTCCATATGGGTATACATATGATGCCATCGTCACTTTTTGAGCAAACTGTGTTAGTTTGTTGATTGAATCCATCAATTTCCACTGATTCTTTTTTTGAAGTACTAATGAATCAATAATTTTAGAAAATAAATTGCTTTCTAGAGAATATTTTGATGAAAGAAAATTATTTTCATTTTCTATATTAATCTCCATATCCATTAAAAAATTATTTTTACTTGATCCCCTTCCACTAAAAACAATAGACTGCTTGAATTCTGCTGCATTAGCTCTTACCCATAAACTATCACCAGGCTCTAAAAAAATAGTTTGATATTCGGGAATATGTTCTAGTTTATAAATTCCAGGAGTTAAATTATTAAAACTCTTTTTAAATCTATTCTTTGAATCTAAAAGCAAACAGTCAATTGTTGTGTTATTCTTATGAAGAATAAGGTAATTTGATGTTGGATTTATAATTTGACCACCAAAAAATATTGAATTATCATTTACTTTTTCTTTACATGAATTTAAAAAAAGAAACACAATACCTAAAAAACAAATTTTAAAATATTTCACTAGAAAATTAATTTTTGACATAATTAAATTCAATTTATAAAATTTATAGCTTTCCTCTAATGGATTTACTTATTTTTGCCAAAAATATTTTTTATGCTTTCAGTAAATAACCTTTCAGTTCAATATGGAAAAAGAATTCTGTTTGACGAAGTTAATATAACTTTCTCAGCAGGGAGTTGTTATGGGATTATTGGTGCAAATGGTTCAGGTAAATCAACTTTATTAAATATATTATCGGGCAATCAAGATGCAAATTCAGGAAGTGTAAATCTGGAACAAGGTAAACGTCTTTCAGTTTTGGAACAAAATCATAATTCACATGACGAAAGTCAAGTCTTAGAAACTGTTTTAAGAGGTGATAAAAACTTATTCTCTATAAAAAGTGAAATGGAAAAAATTTATTTAAATGATAATTTCTCAGATTCCGATGGTGAAAGAGTGGGAGAGTTACAAATTATATATGAAGAAATGGATGGATGGAATGCTGAAAGTAATGCTGCAGCTTTACTTTCTAATTTAGAAATATCAGAATCTCTTCATTCTACTAAAATGAGAGACCTTGACGGTAAACAAAAGGTAAGAGTTTTGTTGGCCCAGGCATTATTTGGTAACCCAGATGTTTTAATTATGGATGAACCTACCAATGATTTAGATTATGACACAATAAATTGGCTTGAAAACTTTTTAAGCAATTATGATAATACTGTTATAGTTGTATCTCATGATCGTCATTTTCTTGATTCCGTATGTACTCATATTTCAGATATCGATTTTGGTAAAATAAATCACTTTTCTGGAAATTACAGTTTTTGGTATGAATCTTCTCAATTAGCAGCAAGACAAAAGGCTCAGTCTAATAAAAAAGCAGAAGAAAAAAAGAAAGAATTACAGGAGTTTATATCAAGATTTTCAGCAAATGTCGCTAAGTCTAAACAAGCAACATCAAGAAAAAAAATGATTGATAAATTAAATATAGAAGAAATAAAACCATCTAGTAGAAGATATCCTGGTATCTTTTTTGAACAAGATAGAGAGGCAGGAAATCAAATATTAAATATAGAAAATCTTTCTTTTAAGATAGATGAAGAAGTTCTATTTAGTGATATAAATTTAAATTTAACAAAGCTTGACAAAGTTATTGTTTATAGCAAAGATTCTAGAGCTGTTAGTAGTTTTTTTAAAATTTTAAATAAAGAATTAATGCCTGATTCTGGAAGTTTTGATTGGGGAATAACAACCACTCAAGCATATTTACCAATAGATAATGACTACTTATTTAATATATCACTTTCATTAGTTGATTGGTTAAGGCAGTGGACTGAGGTTGAAGAAGAAAGAGAGGAGGTTTATTTAAGAGGTTTTTTAGGGAAAATGTTATTCAGTGGAGAAGAAGCTTTAAAAGGATCAAATGTTTTATCTGGAGGCGAAAAAGTGAGATGCATGTTATCTAAGATGATGATGAGTCGTTCTAATGTTTTAATTTTAGATGAACCTACTAACCATCTAGATCTTGAGTCAATAACTGCCTTCAATAATGCTTTAAAAAAATATAAGGGTACTTTGCTTTGTTCAACACAAGATCATTTATTTGCACAATCTCTAGGAAATAGAATTATTGAACTCACTCCAAAAGGCATACTAGATAGACACCTTACTTTTGATGAATATATGACAGATCCAAAAATCAAGGATTTAAGACTTAAAATGTACTCTTAGTAAAGCTTACCAAAAAAAACTATAAAGTCCAGTTAATATTATCATTAATGCAAAAGATCCAATATTAAAAGTTGAACTAGTATTGAAAATACCCGGTTCAAGTTTAATTCCTTTGGAGTCGTCTTTTTCTTTATTTTCATAATAACTAACTATTGCTATAACAATCATTGTTAAAATTGCAGTAACAGCCATTTGATCTATAAATGGAAGGGTAGGAGCAATATTATTTAATAGAGTATCAGTAAACCAGCCCTTTGGTCCAATTTTTAAAAACATTGCTATTGGTATAGAAAATAGGGCTCCAAATATTGCACCTTTGTTAGAAGTTTTTTTCCAAAATAATCCAAGGATAAAAACTGCTAGAATTCCAGGACTTACAACTCCAGTATACTCTTGAATAAATTGAAAGGCTTGAGGAATTCCTCCTAAAAAAGGAGCCATTATTGTAGCAATAATAAGTGCAACCGCAGCAGAAGCTCTACCTACATTAACTGTTTTTGATTCATTTGCATTTTTATTAAAAAAAGGTTTATAGATATCCAATGTAAAAATTGTTGCTGTAGAATTTAACATTGAAGCTAAAGAAGACACAATTGCAGCCGCAAGTGCCGCAACAGCAATTCCTTTTAACCCAGTCGGTAAAAATTGCATTAACCATGGATAAGCTTTATCTGCTGCCCCTTCAGTAGGCATGTTTGCAAGACCAGTTTCTCCCAATGTTGATAAAAGTGTAGGATCATTTACAATTACATATGCAGCAATACCTGGTATTACAATTATTAATGGAAGAATCATTTTCAAACAAGCTGCAAACAAAATGCCTTTTTGAGATTCTTTTAAAGATTTAGCGGCTAATGTTCGTTGTATTATATACTGATTGAATCCCCAATAATATAAATTAGCAACCCACATTCCGCCAATTAAAACACCAATTCCAGGTAAATTCATATATTCTGGATTACTTCTTTCTAGAATCATATCAAATTTATCAGGTACAACTTCATATAATTTATATAAACCATTGAACATTCCTTCACCTCCTGAAACTGTATTTAAAGCTAAGTAAGAAGTTATTAATCCACCTATAACTAATACAATCACTTGGATTATATCAGTCCAAGCAACTGCAGATAAACCTCCATAAAGCGAATATGCAGCGGCAAAAAGTGCTAACCCAAGAACTCCTTCAATTAATTCAATACCTAAAATTGTTTCTAATGCTAGCCCTCCTAAATACAGGACAGAAGTAAGATTAACAAATACATACAATCCAATCCAGAAAATTGCTAAAATTGTCTTCAATTGACTGGAGAATCTTTTTTCAACAAATTCAGGAATAGTGTAAATTTGTTTTTCAATGAAAATAGGCAGGAAGTACTTCCCAACAATAATTAACGTTATGGCTGCCATCCATTCGTAAGAAGCGATTGCAAGTCCGACTGCAAAACCTGAACCAGACATTCCAATAAATTGTTCCGCTGAAATATTTGCAGCAATTAAGGACGCTCCAATAGCCCACCAAGGAAGTGATTTACTAGCTAAAAAATAATCTTCAGCACTTTTAGTTTCTCCTTTTTTATCTCTGGAAACCCATAAGCCAACACTAAGAATCACAACTCCATATAAAGCAAAAACGATATAGTCTAATGTTTCAAAATTTGTATTCATATTATAGTATTAATTTCAGGTTCAGACTTTAGTTTTTTATATAGCACTTTAAAATCGATTTCAATATAATTGAAATAAAATTAAAAAGCTTTTTATTTTTTCACTTAAGATCAAATGATCATTTTTATAATTTCTACTGCATTGATTTTTTCATCATCATGAACAAATACTTCTTGTGAAAAAGGGGCAGTAATTCCAAAACCAGCAAGTCTTGCTGATTCTGACTGATCCTTTATAACAGGGATAATATTTTTTTCAATAAGGGCGTTTTTAATTGCCATAACAATTATTGAAGATCCAGTATATATTCTAGAATATGAATTGATAATATAAATAATTAAACTTTATTGTATTTACTTTGCCAAATTTTGGAATTAAAATTTTTACCTAATGCAACACCTAAAAATAAAACTATAGAAACTATAGCTTTAAACATAAACAGAAATAAAAGCCAAAATGATGATGAGTCAGGAGACTTAGTAAATATTTGTAGTGGAGTTATAAGTGTAACTGCAAAACTAATAACTAATAATGTGATAAGTAAATTAATTAAAGAATGAAAGGGCCACATTCTTAGTTTTCTTAATGGATTTAAATCATTTCCCCATTTATGAATTAAATAGAAATAATTATTACCTATTGGAATAAACATTAAAGGATCGTCAGTTTTCTTTAAACGAAACATAATTGATGGTGCCATTATCTTAAAACTATTAATTTCAGTTTTATGGTCAAGCTCTAATTGTTTGATCTTATCAATTGCTTCAATTGGAACTTCACCCTTAAAAAACTGGATATCAAGAAAGCGAAGTCTATATTTAATACATGTTGTTCTTATTGAATTTAGATGAATAATTTTACTTGACTCAAGTATATCAAAATTAAACTTATTACGAGTTATAATTTGATTACTCACTTTAAAAAAATTAAAATGTTTGTCATCAAAATTTTTTCTATTTACTTGAATAATAATTGATTCTAAATTTGAAGTTTTAAGGAGATTTAAATTCATTCTGTATATTTTATTAACGAAGCTGAGCATTCAGCTCTTGCTCAAACTGTTTTTTTAATTTATTCATTACTTTATCTATGTAATTATCAGTTAAAGTTTTTCTTTTGTCAAGAAAAGTAAATCGAATACCATAAGATTTCTTGTCATTAGGGATTTTATTTCCTTCATATACATCAAATAATTCTACGGAGTCAAGTATGTTTTGCTCCGTTTTTTTAGATAGTTCAACAATAGATTCAAATGAAACAGATTTATCTAATAGCAATGCAAAGTCTCTTTGAGTAAATGGAAATTTTGCAATCTCACTTATCTTAAAATTTTCTTTAAAATTAGATTTTTCTATATAATTTATGTTTAGTACTGATGCATAAACTTCTTGATCTATACCAAAATAATCTCTTATAGTTTTTTTTATTAAACCTAAATGACCTATTTCTTTATTATTTGATTCAATTGATAAACCTTCTGAAAAAAAGTCTGAATTAAGAGTTGTGAATTTTAAATTTTTTAAATTTAAGTCATTTAAAATATCAGTTATAACACCTTTTAAATAAAAAAAGGGAGGAACTTTGTTGTCACCACTCCAATGAAGATTGTCATTTGACTTAACTAATCCAGTAAATAGAGATTTGTGCTCTATATTTTTTTTGCTTTCAATAAAATAGGTTTTTCCTAATTCAAAAACTTTAATGTTCTTTTGTTGTCTATTTAAATTAAAAGCTATTACTTCTAACCCTGAATACACTAGAGTTTTTCTTAGTTGTGATAAGTCATTACCTAGAGGGTTAATTATTTTTATACTTTCAAGTTTGTCCAATGTTAAATTTGAAAGTTTGTCATATGCTGGATTTGTAATTGAATTATTTATAACCTCTATAAAACCTTTGCCTACAAGTTTTATTGAAACATATTCATCTATGAAAAAATCATTATTATCATTAAACTCAGGAAAATTAATTTTTAATTCGGTAGAGTTTAAAATTGAATTATATCCATAGACTCTTAAGATTTCCTCAATAATATCAGCAGGTCTATTAACATCAACTCTATACCTAGGTATTGTTAGTCCCACTCCTTCAACTGATACGCTTTCAATTTTAATCTCTAAAGCATTTAAAATATTTGTCAGGTCTTCTTTAGAAATGACTTGTCCAATGGTTTTATTAATTTTATCATAGGATAAAAACACTTTAATCTTTTCTTTTAAAGGTTCACAAGCTTCTTGAATTTCACTTGAAACATTTGCGTTAGCATATTTTATCATTAAAAGCGAAGCTCTTTTGAGTGCAAATTCAGTAATTTCAGGATCTATTCCTCTTTCAAATCGAAAAGATGCATCAGTTGAAAGTCCATGTCTTTTAGCACTTTTTCTTATACTAATTGGGTCAAAATATGCGCTTTCAAGAAAAATATTTGTAGTAGATTGATTTACAGCCGAAGATTCACCACCATATATACCAGCTAAACACAAAGGCTTCTTTTCATCACATATCATCAAATCCTCTGATGATAACTTAATAGTGGAACCATCTAGGGTTTTAAAATTACTTTTATTTTTTAGTGTCTTTACTATTATTTTTCCATTAATTCTATCAGCATCAAATGCATGTAATGGTTGACCTAAATCATGTAAAACATAATTTGTAATATCAACAATGTTATTCTTTGGTGAAATACCTACTGACTTTAAAAGGTTTTGCATCCAACTTGGTGAAGGTCCAATTTTTATATCGGTAAGTGTAATTCCAAAATATCTTGGACAAATCTCAGGATTGTTAACTTGAACACCAATTGTTTTAGTATTGGACCCAGAGGGGAATGGTTCTACAGTAGGACTATTCCATTCATATTTAATTTTATTTTGTATAAATGAAGCTTTTAAATCACGAGCAACACCCATATGACTCATCGCATCTGCTCTATTTGGGGTTAATCCAATATCAAAAACATAATCTTCACTTATCTTAAAAACTTTTCCACAAGGAGTCCCAATTGGAATATCATCACTTAACACTAAAATTCCATCATGAGAATCACCAAGTCCAAGCTCATCTTCAGCACAAATCATACCATGACTTTCTTCACCTCTTATTTTACTTGCTTTAATTTTAATTTCAACACCATCCTTAGTATATAATTTAGAACCTACAAGAGCTACAGGAACTTTTTGACCTTCATCAACATTTGGTGCTCCACAAACAATTTGTAATATTTCAGATTTATTTACTTTAACTTTAGTTAGTTTCAAACGATCAGCATTTGGATGTTGAATACAACTAATAATTTCTCCGACAACAACACCTTCTAAACCTCCTTTGACAGTTTCAAAAAAATTCACTCCTTCAACTTCAAGTCCAAGATCAGTCAAATGAGAAGCAATTTTTTCAATAGGTAAATCAGATTTTATATATTCTTTTAACCAGTTGTAAGATATTTTCACAAAATATATTTTAATTGAGAATCAAATATTAATACAAATATAATGCATCAAATTCTTTAGCTGATATAATTCCATATGTTTTTGAAAGTTCCAATTTCAGATAAAGTATGTTTGATACATTGGTTTGACTTTTTTTCGAGATTTTCATCTATTTCTAATATTTTTTTTACTGATTCACGAGCAAGTATCAATAAATCGTTATCATTTATTAGATCTGCTATTTTTAGATTTAAAACTCCACTTTGCTGAGTGCCCATTATGTTTCCAGGTCCTCGAAGCTTAAGATCTACATCTGCTATTTCAAATCCATTATTTGTTTTAACCATTGTATTAATTCTTAATTTAGAATCTTTTGATAATTTATTTCCAGTCATTAATATGCAATAACTTTGATTATTTCCTCTTCCTACTCTCCCTCTTAGTTGGTGTAGTTGAGATAAACCAAATCTTTCGCTACTTTCAATTACCATCACTGAGGCGTTTGGAACATTTACTCCAACTTCAATAACAGTAGTTGAAACCATAATTTGTGTTTCACCTTTAATAAATCTATTCATTTCATACTCCTTATCTATATTTTTCATTTTACCATTAAGTATTGAGATTTTATATTTTGGTAAGGGAAAAGATCTACTTATACTTTCATATCCATCCATAAGGTCTTTGTAATCCATTTTTTCAGATTCCTCAATTAATGGATATACTATATAAATTTGTCTTCCCATTTTAATCTCTTTCTTAATAAAATTAAATACAGACAACCTTTTGCTGTCATTTCGATGAACAGTTTTAATCATTTTTCTGCCTGGAGGCAGCTCATTTATTACTGAAATATCAAGATCACCGTATAAAGTCATAGCAAGTGTTCTAGGAATAGGAGTAGCTGTCATTACTAAAATATGCGGTGGAAGAGTGTTTTTCATCCACAGTTTAGACCTTTGGGCAACTCCAAACCTATGTTGTTCGTCAATTATAGCTAATCCTAAATTTTTAAAAATAACTGGGTCTTCTATAAGGGCATGAGTTCCAATTAAAATGTCAACTTCACCTATCTTTAATCTCTCTAAAATAGGAATACGTTTACTTTTTTTAACACTACCAGTTATAATATCTACCTTAACACCTATCTTCTCTGATAATTTCTTAAACAATTTATAATGTTGTTGAGCGAGAATTTCAGTAGGCGCCATTAAACAAGATTGAAAACCATTATCAATAGAAATAAGCATACTCATAAACGCAACTATAGTTTTACCAGAACCTACGTCTCCTTGAAGTAATCTGTTCATTTGACGACCTGTAGCTAAATCTTTTCTAATTTCCTTTATTACTTTAACTTGAGCATTAGTTAAATTAAAAGATAAATGATGATGAAAAAAATCATTGAAATTGACTCCTATATCTGAAAAAATATAACCCTTAATCTTCTTCTTTCTTTGCTTGTTCTTAATTAAAATTTGAATTTGTAAATAAAAAAATTCTTCAAATTTTAATCTTTTTTGAGCTTTAGCTAACATTTCAAGACTTTCTGGAAAATGAATATTCCTTATTGCCAAATCATTTGAAATTAAACCTATATAGCTTAATAAATTAGTTGGCAAAGATTCTCTAAAAGGTTTTGAATAAGATTCAAAAAACTCATAAAACATTTTTTTGAAAATATTTTGAGTAATTCCAGAATTAATAGCTCTTTCAGTAGTAGGATAAATAGTATTGAAAGAAATTCTTTTTTTTAATTTAAAAGAACTCAACAACTCTATTTCGGGATGAGGCATATTTATGGAGCCATTAAAATTATTAATCTTTCCAAATACTATATAGGGAGTATTTAATTTTAAATTAGAAGCAATCCATTTATGTCCTCTAAACCATATTAAATCAATTGCCCCAGTTTCATCTTCAAATGAACCTATAAGTCTTGATTTGTTTTTAGATTGAATAGTTCTTAAATTAGTTATAGAACCAATAATTTGAATCTCCGATATTGAATTAGGCAACTGGTTTATTTTGTGAAACTTAGTTCTGTCTAAGTATCTACTAGGAAAAAAATGAATTAAATCTTGTATTGTATCAATCCCAAATTCATCCTTCAACAAGGCATGTCTGTTTGGTCCAACACCATTAAGGTAAATAATTGATTTTTGTAGTTCATTCATTTATTATTCGAATTTAAAGCATTTAAATAAAAGAAATTTTACTTTTAATAATAAATGAGTGCATTAGTTATATCTGGAGGTGCGGGGAGAAGGAGAAGAGGTTTAGACCAATGGAAAGTCAGCTTTAAAGATTAATTTTTAAGATAATCTAAAGCTAATTGAGTCATTGTTTTTATACCCAAGCTCATTGAGCTATCATCAACATAAAAATCAGGAGTATGGTGAGAAGGTGCCTCATTTTCTGGAATTGATCTAGGGGTGCCTCCCAAAAAATAATATAATCCTGGAATTTTATCTTGAAAATATGAAAAATCTTCAGCACCAGTAACTGCATCACTTAATATGACATTTTCTTTACCTGCAATGGATTGTAAAGTTGGTAACATCATTTCGGTTAGGTTAGGATCATTATATGTGATAGAGGCTCCATCAGTAATTGTTATTGAAGCTTTTGCTCCATAAGCAGCAGCAACTCCTGTAACTATTTCATACATTCTTTTCCTAATTAATTCTTTCATTTCAAGATCAAGAGTTCTAATAGTGCCAATCATTTGAACGCTTTCAGGAATAATATTGAATCTAATTCCAGAATGAATAGAACCTACAGAAATTACAGCTGCTTGTTTTGTTAATTCACTGTTTCTGCTAATTATTGTTTGTAATCCTGAAATTATCTGAGAAGAGACTAATATTGGATCAACTCCAAGCCATGGTGAAGATCCATGAGATTGTTTCCCAACGATATCAATCACAAATCGTTGAGATGCAGCCATAATTCCTTTGGGACGATAATTAATTTTGCCTACATGTAAACCAGAACTTATATGTAATCCAAAAATTGCATCAACATCTGGACTTTTTAAAACTCCCTCCTTTATCATTTGCAAGGCACCTCCAGTTTCTCCCTCAGGAGGACCTTCTTCTGCAGGTTGAAAAATAAACTTTACAGTACCATTAAAATTTTTATTTTTTGATAATATTTCAGCAACCCCCATTAAAATAGCTACATGAGTATCGTGTCCACAAGCATGCATTACTCCAGTTTCCCTATTGTTGTATTTAGCAATGACATTAGATTTGTATGGAAGATTATTTCTCTCAGTAACTGGAAGAGCATCCATATCAGCTCTTAATGCCACAACTTTACCAGGCTTTCTACCTCTTAAAAGACCAACTACACCAGTATGAGCAATTCCTGTTTTAACTTCAATACCTAGACTCTGTAGATGTTCTGCTACCATTTTAGAAGTATTAAATTCTCTATTTGAGAGTTCAGGGTTTTGATGGATTTCATGCCTCCACTTAATTACTTTTTTTTCAATTTCTTGAATATCTTGAGCATTAATTGAAAATGAATAAATAAATAAATAAATAAATATTTGGCTTTTGTTGATAATATACTGGCTCATAAGCGGTCTTCTTTTTATTAAAGATAGCATCTTTATAAATTATAAAAATAAATTATAGTATGAATTTTTAATATATTTTTCTATTATGAACAAAAACAAAGTAGATTTTATAAGTGAACTAAATGATGCCCAAAAAGCACCTGTAATTCATAAAGAAGGTCCTTTAATAGTTATAGCTGGAGCAGGATCAGGTAAGACAAGAGTTTTAACTTATAGGATTGCCTATTTAATTCAACAAGGTGTAGATCCTTTTGAGGTTTTATCACTGACTTTTACAAATAAAGCTGCTAGAGAGATGAAGGAAAGAATCTCTAATCTTATAGATCCTTCAGAGGCTAAAAATTTATGGATGGGAACTTTTCACTCAGTTTTTGCTCGTTTGTTACGCGCAGAAGCTGATAAACTTGGTTTTCCTTCGAATTTTACAATTTATGACACGCAAGACTCTGAGAGATTAATTGGAAGTATTATAAAAGAAATGAATTTAGAAAAAGATATTTATAAAACTAAACAGGTTAGAAATCGTATTTCTGCTTTTAAAAATAGTTTAATTACAGTAAAAGCATATTATAATGATTCTGACCTCATTGAAGCAGATAAAATGGCAAGGCGTCCAAAAATTGGTGAAATTTATAATGAATATGTAGAAAGATGTTTTAAGGCAGGAGCAATGGATTTTGATGATTTATTATTGAGGACAAATGAGCTTTTAAATAGATTTCCAAGAGTTTTATCAAAATATCAAAATCGATTCAAATATATATTAGTAGATGAATATCAAGACACTAATCATTCTCAATATTTAATTGTTAAAGCTTTATCTGATAAATTTCAAAATATTTGTGTAGTAGGAGACGATGCTCAAAGTATATATGCCTTCAGAGGAGCAAACATTAATAATATATTAAATTTTCAAAATGATTATGAGGATGTGAAATTGTATAGACTTGAACAGAATTACAGATCTACTAAAAACATAGTTAATGCAGCAAATTCTGTAATTAATCACAATCAGTCTAAAATTGATAAAGTTGTATGGACAGCAATCAAGAAGGGTCAAAAATCAAGATTAAATGCTTAGCTTCCGACGCAGATGAAGGTAGGGCAGTGGCTTCAGTTATTTTTGAAAATAAAATGAATAATCAAAAAAAAAATAAAGATTTTGCTGTTTTATATCGAACTAATGCACAATCAAGAGCAATAGAAGATTCATTAAGAAAAAGAAATATTCAATATAGAGTTTATGGAGGGCTGTCTTTTTATCAAAGAAAAGAAATAAAAGATATTTTAGCCTATTTAAGAATAATTGTTAACCCAAATGATGAGGAAAGTCTTAAAAGAATAATTAATTATCCAACAAGAGGAATAGGCGTTACAACAATAGATAAATTAATTATAGCTTCAAAGGAAAATAATTTGACCTTGTTTGAAGTAGTTCAAAATTTATCGAAATTAAATATCGGCATTAATAATGGGACTAAAGAAAAGTTATATGGATTTTTAAGTATAATTAAACTATTTCAGATTGAAAATGAAAAACTTAATGCATATCAAATAGCAGATTTAGTTACCAAAAAAACTGGAATTATTAATGTTTTAAAAGCTGAAGGAACTCCAGAAAATATTTCAAAAATTGATAATATTGAAGAACTTTTAAATGGTATAAGAGATTTTACTGAAGGGCAAATAGAAATAGTAAATGCAACAGGAAGTATAAGTGAATTCTTAGAAGACGTTGCATTAGCTACTGACTTTGATAATGATAAAGATCCCAATGCAGATAAAGTTTCATTAATGACAATTCATCTAGCCAAAGGCCTAGAGTTTCCTGAAGTTTTTATTGTTGGGCTAGAAGAAGATTTATTTCCCTCTGCGATGAGTTTAAATACAAGAGAAGAATTAGAAGAAGAAAGAAGATTGTTTTATGTCGCAATTACTAGAGCAAAAGAAAAGGCACACATAACATATACTCAGTCTAGATATAGGTGGGGTAAGTTGATTGATGCAGAGCCTAGTCGTTTTATTGAAGAAATTGATCCTGAATTTGTTGAGAAAGAGTATCTAGATCGTCATAAATCTAAACCTATAGTTAACTCTTCAATATTTGGATCATTCAATAACAAAAATAATCAAAAAGAATTTAATTCAGTTTCAAAACCAAACCAATCTCAACTTTCAAAATTAAAAAGAATTAATAGTATTCAAGTCTCTGATAAAAACTCTAATAATAATTTAATTAAACTCGTTGTTGGAACGCAAGTAACCCATGGTCGTTTTGGAAAAGGCAAAGTTTCATCTATAGAAGGTAAGGGTAATGATAAAAAGGCAGCAATTGATTTTCAGGGTTTTGGAGTTAAAAACTTACTAATCAGATTTGCTAAATTAACAGTTGTTAATGATAAATGAGTTTAATCGAAATATATTCAGATAACCCAAATCCTAATCAAATAAATATAATAATTGATGTGTTGAAAAGTGATGGTGTTATCATTTATCCAACAGATACTGTTTATGCGATAGGCTGTATGAGTAATAGTTCTGTTGGTTTAAAAAAATTATTAAAATTGAAATCGAGAAAAGTAGATAAACTAACTCTTAGTTTTATTTTTAAAGATATTTCTTCTTTATCTCTTTTTGTAAAGCCATATAGTAATAAAGTATATAGAATTTTAAATAAATACTTACCCGGACCTTATGCTTTTATAATGGATGCTCAAAAAAAGTTCCCAAAGCCTTTTCAAAAAAAAAAAGAAATTGGCGTTAGAGTTATTAACCATCCAATATTGAAATCTATTTTAAATAAACTTGATGCTCCTCTAGTAACAAGTTCTTTACACGACAAAAATAAAGTTATTGATTACACAACAGATCCAAAACTGATTTTTGATCGATGGAATGATAAAGTAGATCTAATTATTGATGGTGGATTCTCTGGAAATATTCCATCAACTGTTATTGATTTGAGAGCAGATAGTTTTATTTTAATTAGAGAAGGAAAAGGAAATGTTTTTTAAAAAACAAAACATGCTCTTTAAAGCACAAGTTTTGTTTATACATTCCTATTGTGCAGACTCCATTCCCTTTTCAATAAGGTCATAGAATTGATCAAGCTTGGGTAAAACTATAATTCTAGTTCTTCTATTCTTAGCTCTATTAGAAGCGTTATCGTTGTCAAACAAAGGAATGTAAGAACTTCTTCCTGCTGCAGTCATTCTTTCAGGGGAAACTTCAAAATCATTTTGTAAGATTCTAACAACTGCTGTAGCTCTCATAACACTTAAATCCCAATTATCTAATATTGTCTCTGTCTTAATTGGCACATTATCAGTATGTCCTTCAACTAGAAATTCTAATTCAGGACGATTATTAACAACTGCTGCTACTTTACCTAAAACTTCTTTAGCACGTTTAGTAATCATGTAACTACCTGAATTAAATAATAATTTATCTGAAATAGAAACATAAACTACTCCTTTTTCAACATTAACCTCTATGTCTCCATCATTTAAATTACCAAGAACACCTTTTAAACTGGTAACTAAGGCTAATGTAACCGAATCCTTTCTTGTGACAGCATCCTGCATTTTTTGAATACGAATATCTTTTTCTTTCATACTCTCTAGAGACTTTTCAAGGTTTTCAGCTCCCTTTTGAGATAGCGTAGTTAAATTTCCAAGGTTATTAATTAGACCCTGATTATTTGTCTTTAAAAACTTTACTTGATCTTTTAAAGCCAAAAGATTGGTAATCGCTGTCTCTTTTTCATCTTTACATGTATTAAGTTGAACTGATGTTGAATTAAGGTTGTTTTTTGTATTTGTTTGTAAAGTTTCTAATTCCTGGTATTTCTTTTGTGACACACAAGATGTAAAAATAGTAGAAATTATTATAAGTGATGCTATATTCTTCATTTGTAAATTATTAGATTATTAAAATCAAAACTATTTTAAATATAAAAGTATTATTTTGAAATTTTTGTGAAAATCTGATCCTTTTTTATAAAATAAGACCAAATAATTGATTTTGTTGACCAATAGTTGTTTTTGTTTTTAGAAGAAATCCTTTTATTGTAATGAGATTTAAAATTGATATAAAATGAAAAGTGAGCTCTAACAATAGATAAAATTGGAATAAATTTTCCTTTAAGAAGAAATCTTAAGGAAGCAATAAAGTCTAAAATAAGTCTTGTGAATAATATTCTAAACAAATATTCTCTAGGTAAGTTTTTAGTTAAAAGAATAAGAGAATTTCTGAAGTTTAAATACCATTTATATCCAGATAAAGGGAGTGTTCCGCCCCCCACATGATATACTTTTGATTCTCCAATTGATATTGTTTTAAGATTTTGATTGAAGGCCCTCCAACACAAGTCAATTTCCTCAAAGTGAGCAAAAAAATCATTATCAAATCCTTTTAAACGAATCCAAGCATTTTTTCTTATGAAAAAACAAGCACCACTTGCCCAGAATATTAGTTTGTTATTATTGTATTGATCATTATTTTCTTCAATTGAATCAAAAATTCTACCCCTACAATACGGGTAACCATAAAAATCAATAAACCCTCCTGCAGCTCCAGCATATTCAAATCGATTTCTGTTGTTGTAATCTAAAATGATAGGCTGAGCTATTGAAATTTTATCATTATTATTAAAAATCTTATAAATTGGATCAAGCCAATTCTCTGTTACTTCAACATCCGTATTTAATAAACAAAATACATCAGCATTAATATTCTTTAAACCTTTATTGTATCCCTCTGCAAAACCATAATTTTTATCTAACAATATAAACTTTACATTGGGGAAATTTAGTTTGACATATTCAATTGAATTATCAATTGAATTATTATCAATAATATATATATCTGAATCATTAGTATGCGTATTAAGAATAGGTAAAAATTTTCTTAATAATTTTTCACCATTATAGTTAAGTAAAACAACTGTGATATTCATTTTAATTTTTTTTAAAATTTGGAATTTCAGTTAAAAATAAATAATCATTAGTCTCATAATTAACAATGCAAAAATAGTGAGACAGCCCATTGGAGACGATTAAATATTTACTTTTAAATGTTAAATTATATTTAGCTATTTGATCAAATGAATCTTGAGTTATTTTAATTTTTGGTGATTTACATTCAACAAGAATAATTACATCTCCTTTTTTTGAATAAACAATAATATCATATCTTTTAGTAATTCCATTAACTAAAAGTTTTTTTTCAACATTAATTAATGATTTTGGATAATGTTTTATAAAAATAAGAAAATGGATACAATGTTGACGCACCCATTCTTCCGGAGTAAGTAAAAACCATTTTTTTCTAATTATATCAAAAATGAAATGTTTATTTTCTTTATTTTTGATTTGAATATCAAAATCTGGGAAATTTAGTTGTTCCATAAAACAAAATTGCAAAAAATAATTAAATGCAGCTTCACGATAAGTTAATAGATCAAATTAAAAGTGGAAAAATTGTTCCCTTTTATTTATTATCAGGCACAGAACCCTATTTTATCGATAGTATTTCTAATTATATCGTAAGTAAATTAATTTCTGAATCTGCTAGAGATTTTGATTTTAGTGTTCTTTATGGTAAAGATACTTCTGTGAATGAAATCATTGAAACTGCGAAAAGATACCCTATGATTGCAGATCATCATTTAGTTTTAATTCGAGAAGCTCAATATCTAGAAAAAAAATATGATGAATTATCGAAATATATTTTAAACCCTCAAAAAAAATCTGTTGTTGTTTTTTGTTACAAAAATAAATTATTTGACAGGAGGAATAAGTTGTTCAAGGCTGCAGCTTTCAGTGGTGCTATATATGAGTCTAAACCTCTATATGAAAATCAAATTGGCAGTTGGATATCTTCTCAATTGAAAAATGATGATTTGGAGGCAAGTCCAAAAGCTATCCAATTGTTAATTGAATTTTTAGGTTCAGATTTAGGAAAAATAAAACAAGAAATTAGTAAACTAAAGATTTTATGCTCTGATAAATTGATTACTCCTGAATTAGTTGAAAAATATGTTGGAATTAGCAAAGATTTTAACAATTTTGAGTTAATTAAGGCTGTAGGGTCTAAAAATAAAAATAAGTCAATTCAAATAATTTTTTATTTATCTAATAATTCTAAAAATAATCCATTAGTATTAACAATATCCTCATTATTTCAGTTCTTTAAAAAATTACTTTTATTCCACGGAATAAGTGGAAGTAGAGCTAATCTTTCAAGCACTTTAGGTGTCAACCCCTACTTTATTAAAGATTATGAAATAGCTTCTAAACTTTATAATATGAAAAGCTGTAGCTACGCTATCAATTTAATTCATATAGCAGATCTGAAAAGTAAAGGGATAATAGGAAATAATGAAAGTCACAAAGAAACTTTAATTGATCTTATTAATGAAATTTTTAATATTTAAAACAGGTTTGGAAACTTTTCCGGATTTAGTTCATTCATTAACTGATACACTGTTTCAAAAACATCATTAACATTTGGCTTTGAGAAATAATCGCCATCAGTACCATATGCAGGCCTATGCTCTTTTGCAGATAAAAGTTTAGGCTCACTGTCAAGTAAATTATATATTTTCTGATTATCTAATAACTGTTGAAGAATATAAGCTGATCCTCCACCAGGCATGTCTTCATCTACAATCAATAACCTATTTGTTTTTGTAATGCTTTTTTTAATTTCATTCAATAAATCGAATGGAATTAATGTTTGTAAGTCAATTACTTCAGGCCTAATATCATGTTTATTAAGTTCTTTTGAAGCTTCTAATACTAGTTGAAGAGTAGCACCATAACTAACTATTGTTATATCTGTTCCTTTCTTTAAAATTTCTATTTTTCCAATAGGAAATGTAAATAATCCCATATTTACAGGTAGAGTCTCTTTGAATCTGTATGCATTTAAGGTTTCAATAACTATTGCGGGTTGGTTTAGTTTTAATAAAGAATTATACATGCCTGCAGCAATTGTCATATTTCTAGGAGTTAAAATAAATATTCCTCTTAAAAGATTAATCATTCCTCCCATTGGAGATCCAGAATGCCATATTCCTTCTAACCTGTGACCTCTAGTCCTTATAATTAAAGGTGCAATTTGTTGACCATTAGTTCTATAACTTAAAGAAGCTAAATCATCACTTAATATTTGTATACAATAAAGTATATAATCCAAATATTGAATTTCTGCAATTGGCCTTAACCCCCTTAATGCCATGCCAATACCCTGACCTACAATTGTAGCCTCTCTGATTCCACTATCTTCAACTCTATGCTCTCCATATTTATCTTGTAACCCCTCTAAACCTTGATTTACTCCTCCAATTTTACCACAATCCTGACCAAAAATTAATAATCGTTCATTTGAAGATAATAGGGCATCAAAATTATCTCGTATAATTACTCTTCCATCAACTATTTTTGGCTCTTTAGAATACTTTGGAGGAACCAAATCAAATTTAACTTCTTTTGAATATAAATCAGATGAAAATTTAGGTTGTAAATTTTTTGATAGATTTATTAAATAATCAATAAAATTTTTCTTTGATAGATTATTAATTTTTGATATTGATGGTAATAGAGATCTTCCTATAGAAATGATTTCTCGATAACCAATGTTATTAAGTTTAGCAATTTTAGACCTTACTAATTCAATTGAAACAGAGCTGGAATTGGAATTGGAACTAGCTTCATATAACGAATCTAAATGTGTATTAAAATTTTCAAATTCCTTCTTTATCGGCCTCTGATAATCATTCCAAGCATTAACTTTTGCATTTTTAGCTCTAATTTTTGCTTCAGAATCAATTTTATCTAAAATTGTTTTATCAGATATTTTATTTTTAAGAATCCAGTTTTTAAATTTTAAGTTGCAATCGTGTTTTTTTTCCCATTCTAGCCTTGAAACTGACTTATATCTCTCATGGGACCCTGAAGAAGAATGTCCAAGCGGCTGAGTAAGTTCAATAACATGAACAATAACAGGAATGTGATCAATGCGAGCTCTTTTCTCTGCTTTAGAATAAGCTTTAATTAATGACGAATAATCCCATCCTTTTACTTGAATAATTTCAAAACCGTCTTTATTTGAAGTCTTTTCAAAACCAGATAAAGCCTCGGAAATACTTGATTTTGTAGTCTGAAGATCATTAGAAACAGATATTCCATATTCATCATCCCAGACACTTATAACCATAGGAACCTGCAATACACCTGCAGCATTAATAGCTTCAAAAAATAAACCTTCACTTGTGCTTGCATTTCCAATTGTTCCCCAAGCTATTTCATTTCCATTGTTGGAGAATTTTTTAGACTGTTTTAATTTTAATTTTCTATAAACCTTAGATGCTTGAGCTAAACCAACTAGTCTAGGCATTTGAGAGGCAGTAGGAGATACGTCAGAACTGTGATTTTTTTGCTTCATTAAATCTACCCAAGTACCATCTTTATTAATACTTTTACTTAAGAAGTGCCCTCCCATTTGTCTTCCACCGGACATTGGTTCAAATTCAATGTCAGTGTGGCCGTATAAAGCAGAAAAAAAGTTTTCTGGAGTTAATAAATCTTGAGCCATCAATAATGTTTGGTCTCTGTAATAACCAGATCTAAAATCACCATCTTTAAAAAAATGATTAAGTGCCATTTGAGGTAATTCTTTACCGTCTCCAAATATTCCAAACTTACCTTTACCTAGAAAAACTTCCCGACGACCAATTATACTACATTCTCTGCTTAAAACAAGAGTTTTATAATCTTCAATTACCAGCTTTTTATACTGTAAGTAATTGATGTTATTATTAAGATTTAATGTAGATTTTGACATATATATCGACTGTAAAAATACAAAATTTATAACTAATCTATTTAGAACCAAGTTCTAGAAAAAAATGCGGAAATATCTTTTGAATTTAAGGATAGTACAAATCTAATTTTTGATAAATAATTTTCTTTAACTATTGAATATTCATGACTTGAACCAACAGGAAAGTATAATTCTAAATAATCCGGTATAAAGTTTAACCTGACTCCATAGCCATTGTAGAATTTCATCCTTTGATTTACATTCTTAAGAATTCCAAAATCTAAATAACCTTCTACCCACTTCCATATACCGATACTAAAATTTGAACTTAAAATCCATTGATTTGAGCTACTGTTCGGAATTATTGACTTGAACCCTCCTTCATTTAAAATAAATTGTTGACTGAATAAACCTTCTGTTTCAGATCGTCCAAAATAAGCATACTTAAATAAATAATCATTTGGTTTATTTAAGTTAAAATTAAAATAACTGTTATTTATTTTTTTATTTTGAATAAAGCTTCCAAAAAAGAATCTACTTGAGAATAATCTACCAGATTTAAACAATTTTCTATATTCAATTTCTAGTATTAACTTTTTAAAATCTTTTGCAATCTCAATACTGTTTTCTATTGTAAAATATTTAACAGAACCTTTATTAGAAATTTGATACTTAATCTCACCGAGTGAATAATTTGGAATTTTACTATTAAAACTTATAGACTCTTTTTGAATACTATACCATGATAAACTAAGACCTTGTCTAAAGTTACTCCTTAAATCAGATGGTCTAAAATAAAATTTTAATGATGGTACTACAATTTTATATAAGGAATTTGGGGCATAATGAAAGCTACTTCCAAAAAAACTAAATTGAGTTAGATAATTCGGTTTTGAATCATTATAATGTTTGTAGTCAATTATAACTGATCCTACCAAAGTCTTTTCGATTGTTGAATAAGTAGGCTCAATCAAATAAGTAAAAGGTCTACGTTGTATTGTTCTATTATGAAATCTTGCTCCAAATGAAGCTCCATCATATAAGTTGTAAAATCCAGTTGGATTGATTAAAATCTGATTTTTGGTTGGATCTTCTGAATCCTTAAAAAACTTTAAACTTAAGGGCTTACTAAAAGAATTATTTTTAAGTGATCGCCAGTTATTAAGTTTATTTGTCTCTGGTAGACTAATAATAGGATTAACCGCAATATAGTCAGCTTCTGTTTTGTCAAAAACAGTAGGTTCACTAGAATTACTAGAAACCCACTTAGAATCGATTATCTTATTATCTTTTATAATCGCAACCTTATAAGGAACAGGTTGGTTAGAGATTTGATCTGTAAATACAGATATTTTATTAAATGATTTTGTAACCTTTTTAATTTTAATATCAAGTGTATGTTTTGAATCTAAATATTTGATAAGATTATTTGAATCATTACTATTATTGTATTTATTAACAATCAACATTAAATCACTTATGTTATTTACTTTATGTATATCTTTTAAAACAGACTTAAACGAAGTTTCCCCTATATAGTCTTCTAAGTACCTAAAAAGAATACCTGCTTGATATGGAGTAGATATTCTTTCATTAAATTTTATTAATAAATTCTTTGGAGTAGTTGCTGGTTGATGTAAATTTCTTCTCAACATCGATTCTGAATTAATTAGAAATATTTCATTAAAATTTAGTTTGGACAATGAGTAGTTTTTTAAAATAGGGAATTCAGATAATTTTCCGATAAGTTTTTGATTTGGGTAATGAATATCAATATATTTCATTATAAAATAAATTGTTAGGCCATCACTCAACCAGTGATTTTTTCTAAAATCTAAATAGGTGAGTTGAGACTTAACATATTCATTAGTAAAGATTTTTAAAAATTTGATTTCATCAATAAACACTTCATCGAAAGGGCTTATTATCTTAGGGAAAATAGTTAAGTCATTTATTGGTCTTAAACTATAATCATATTCAGTGATTAAAAAAGATTTTTTCTGATCATTTACACCAAAATTCTTTGATAAAAAACTATAAATTTTTTCTATTTTGAGCTGAGATAAATCATTTGAATTTTCAAATATATCGGTAAATATTTTAATTTCTCCTGTTTTAAATTCTCGAATTTTATTTTCTTTTGAAAATATAAATTTTGGAGATCTTTCTGATTTACTCTCATAATATGCTATTTTAGAATTCTCTTTTGAATAACTCTCTAACTTATTCATTGAACTTAACAAATGAAAATTTTTAGGATATGTCCATTTTATTAAATACTTAGATTTAAACAAACTATTATCATTCAGGTTTAAATTACTATGAGTTATCCATTTTCCATTATACAAAGGACTTAAAGCGACTATAAAATCTTCTATGTTAATTGATTTTTTGCTATATCCAATGCCTGTGAATTGTTTGTCAGGAATTGTTATTGAATAATTTATATTAATTGATAATGAGTCCGATGAATTCAAAGGATCCTTTAAAATAAGATATATAATGTCATTTTGATTTTTCAATCTTGACCATTTAAGAGAGTCATTTTCAACTATAAAAGATTCAATTTTTGTATTTCCTTTACTTTTTTTAGAAGAAATATAAAAGCTACGATCAAATTCTTCGGCCAACTTTTGAGCTAAAGGAGATTTTGAGTTACTATAAGAATTAGACCAGTCATTAAAAAACAGAGTATCTATTGTTTTTTTTTGATTATTTGATATAATTAATTTTTGATTAATTTCAATTAGCTTATTTTCTATTTTGAGTTTTGCCTCTAATGAATAAGAAGTTGATAGTTGTGAATACAATGGTGATGTTAGAAGAAAAATAAATAAAATAAATTCAAATATTTTCATATTTTTAATATCAAAATTTTAATTCTTTAGATAAAAAATATCCCGTATGACTATTCTTTATTTTTGATATCTCTTCGGGAGGACCATAACCGATAAGTTCACCTCCATATTTTCCACCTTCAGGGCCAATTTCAATAACATGATCAACCTGTTTTATAACATCAAGATTATGTTCAATAATTAAAATAGTATTTCCTTTATTAACAAGTTTATTTAAAACTTCTAAAAGAACTCTTATGTCTTCAAAGTGCAGTCCAGTTGTTGGCTCATCAAGGATATACATTGTGTTTCCTGTATCTCTTTTAGATAGCTCAGTAGATAATTTAATTCTTTGTGCTTCTCCCCCTGAAAGGGTTGTGCTTGGCTGTCCTAAAGCTATATAACCTAAACCAACATCTTGTATCGTTTTAAGTTTATTGAAAATTTTAGGAATTGCCTTAAAAAAATTTACAGCTTGATTAATTTTCATATTTAAAACATCTGATATTGTTTTTCCTTTGTAATATATTTCCAAAGTTTCTCTATTAAACCTGTTACCTTGACAAGATTCACACTCAACGTAAACATCTGGTAAAAAATTCATTTCGATAACCCTCATTCCGCCACCTGAACAAGTTTCACACCTTCCCCCAGAAACATTAAAACTAAACCTTCCAGGCTTATAACCTCTTATTTGAGCTTCTTGAGTCTTTGAAAACAATAATCTGACTTCACTAAATACTCCACAATAGGTCGCAGGATTACTTCTGGGTGTTCTTCCAATTGGATTTTGATTTACATCCACAACCTTATCTAGGTTATCAATTCCAATAATTTTTTTAAATGGTAAAATCTCCTTAACTCCATTAAAGAAATAGTTGTTTAATATTGGATACAATGTGTCATTAATCAAACTTGACTTTCCGCTTCCTGAAACACCAGTGATTCCAATCATCAATCCTAGAGGAAAATTAACAGAAATATTTTTTAAATTATTACCCGTACAACCTTCAATCAGTAAACTTTTACCATTACCAATTCTTCGATCTAAGGGTGTTTCTATTCTCAAATTCCCATTTAAATAATTAGCTGTTAGCGTATCATGCTTTAACATCTCTAATGGAGTTCCTTCAGAAATGACAGTTCCTCCATTTATTCCTGCCAATGGACCTAAGTCAATAACATGATCAGATCTTAAAATCATTTCCTTATCATGCTCTACAACTATAACTGAATTACCAATATCTCTTAACGCTTCAAGGGAGTCAATTAATCTTTGATTGTCTCTTTGATGGAGACCAATGCTGGGTTCGTCGAGGATATAAAGAACACCAACTAGCTGAGATCCAATCTGCGTAGCAAGTCTAATTCTTTGAGCTTCTCCTCCCGAAAGAGATTTAGAAGAGCGATTTAATGATAAATAATTTAACCCTACAGAAAGCAAAAACTGGAGTCTAACTTTTATTTCCTTAACTACTTCGTTTGAAATTTTCTTTTCTTGAATAGATAAATTATCATCTATTGAATCAAACCAAATATACAAATCACTCAAATCCATTGATGATAATTCAAAAATATTTTTATCAATAATTTTAAAATGATTTGCTTCAATATTTAAACGAGAACCATTACATTTTGGACAAAATCTTGAGTCCATAAAGTTTTTTGCCCAACGCTTAATTTTTCTAGATTCGTTGCTATTAAACTGATTAATTATAAAATTTTCAATTCCCTCATAATCAATTACATACTTTCTGGTCACACCCAAAGACTTAGATTCAACTGAAAACTTTTCATTGGAACCCTTTAAAAGAACATCTAAAGCTTCAGTAGGAATTTTACTTATTGGATCATTTAAATTAAAGTTATATTTTTTTGATATAATCTCAATCTGCTTAAAATTCCAATTATTATTTTTTTCACCTAAAGGTATTATACCTCCACTATTAATAGAAATAGATTGATCAGGAATAATTTTATTTCTATTAGCCACATATTCAAAACCTAATCCTTTACATGACTTACACATTCCTTTTGGAGAATTAAATGAGAAGTTATTAGGTTCAGGTTTAGGATAAGATATACCTGAATTTTCACACATCAAATTACTACTGAAAAATCTTGAATTTCCTTCGTTAAATTGAATTATCATAAGACTTTCATCTCCATACTGTAAAGCAGTTTTTATTGATTCCTCTAAACGTTTTTTTGAATTATCTAATGAATTAACTTCTAGGACATCAATGAGTAATTCAATATCATGATTTTTGTACCTATCTAATTTCATTCCCTTAGAAATATTCAAAATTTCTCCATCAACTCTTACCTTTAAAAAACCTTGTCTAGACAAATTATCAAACAGTTCCCTGTAATGACCTTTTCTTGACTTAATAATAGGAGACAAAATAGCAACTTTTTTATCTGTAAAATCCTTGAAGATCAAATCTAGAATCTGTGACTGAGTATAACTAACCATGGGTTTGTTAGTTTCGTAGCTGTAAGCAATTCCTATTCTAGCATATAGAAGTCTTAGATAATCGTATAGTTCCGTAATTGTCCCTACAGTTGATCTTGGGCTCTTAGATGTAGTTTTTTGTTCAATTGCTATAACGGGGGATAAGCCATCAATTTTATCAACATCAGGACGTTCTAAATTTCCCAAAAATTGCCTTACATAAGCTGAAAACGTTTCCATGTATCTTCTTTGCCCTTCTGCATATAAGGTATCAAAGGCCAAGGAGGATTTACCACTTCCAGACAAACCAGTTATTACTACTAGTTTGTCTCTAGGTATTTTGAGGTCTATGTTTTTTAAATTATGAACTCTAGCACCTTTTATATCAATAAAATTTTCCAATAGTAAAAACTTGAATATTCAGCAAATATAACTCTTAAAGCTCCACTAAAAAAGATATAAAGTTTTATCTTAAAACAGAAGAAGAATCATCACCTCTAGGATCAGCTCCAGTAGAAATAACTCCATTATCATCAATCATTATGGCATCAACTCTACCAATTATTCTGGAAAATCGTTCTTCAATATTATATCCTATATTATTTAAATTTAATATTAAACTTAAATCAAATTGTTTTGGCTCTAAAATTACAATATCAGGCATCCACTGATGATGAAATCTGGCGGCATTAACAGATTCTTGTATTCCCATATTAAATTCATATGCATTTAAAATAGTTTGAAAAACTGATGTGATAATAGTTGAACCACCAGGTGTTCCTAAAATCATATATAATTTTTTATTTTTTTCTACTATTGTTGGAGTCATTGAACTTAACATCCTTTTTCCAGGTAAAATAGAATTAGCTTCACTCCCTAATAAACCAAACATATTAGGAACGCCAGGTTTACTGCTAAAATCATCCATTTCATTATTTAAAAAATAACCTCCATCCTCAACATAAACCTTTGAACCGTAACTTCCATTAAGTGTAGTTGTTACTGAAACTGCATTTCCTTCTTTGTCTATAATAGAGTAGTGAGTAGTTTCCTCAGTTTCATTGAAAACAATATTTCCAGGGTTAATATCACTTGATAAAGTTGCTTTTTTCCAATTAAAATCACTCATTCTTTTATTAAGGTAGAGAGAATCCAAAAGTTCATTTTGTGGAATATTGACAAAGTCTGGATCTCCTAAATATTCTGTTCTGTCTGCGTAAGATCTTCTTTCTGCTTCAACCATTACCTGAATTGACTCCATTGAATTATGACCATATTTTTTAATATCAAAAGGTTCTATCATTTTTAACATTTGTCCAAGACAAACTCCACCACTTGAAGGAGGAGCCATGGACGTAATAGTTAATTCTTTATACTCAAACTGAATGGGCTTTCTCCATACAGGATAATAATTTTTTAAATCTTCTTTACTAATAATGCCTCCAGTGTTTTTAACTCTATTAATGAACCTCTCTGCATTAACACCTTGATAAAAACCAGCTCTACCGTTTTCTTGAATAAGCTTCAATGTGTTTGCAAGAGGTAAGTTTATTACAATATCTCCCTTTTCATGTTTTTTTGCATAAAAGGTGTTTTCTCCATTAACTTCAATAAACTCATTCTTTTTACCGTCAAAACTTTTTTGTTGCTTTTCTGTTACAAGATATCCCCTGGTCGCTAAATCAATTGCAGGCTGAACCAGTTCACTCCATGGAAGTGATCCAAATTTTTTATGAACTTCATATAAACCAGCAACTGTTCCTGGCACTCCAATAGCTAAGCCTCCAATTATACTTTTTCCTTTAATAACATTTCCATCTGAGTTTAAATACATATCTCTTGAAGCAAGAGATGGAGCTTTTTCTCTATAATCTAATGAACCAAAAGAACCATCATTTTTTCTGTAAACTAAAAAACCCCCTCCAGCTATATTGCCTGCGTTTGGATAGCAAACAGAAAGAGCAAGATCAGTTGCAATCATTGCATCAAATGCATTACCTCCTTTGTCCATAATATTTACACCAATATTAGAAGCTTCAGTTCTAGCAGACACTACAGCTGCTTTAATAGCTGTATTTTCTGGTGAATTACAACTAATAAAAAGTGAGGCAGTTAAGATTAACAATATTTTATTCATAAATAAGTGTTTTTAGTTTTTGATTAAATTTTGTTTAACAGCATTTTGAATATCCTCGAAAAATAGAAAAAATTGTGGTTCTATTATAGGTAAAAGTGAAACAAATTTCTCTACACTTGAAGAAAGCTCTGAAGGATAATTAGTTCGGGTCTCCATTTGGAGTAATATTTTCTTTAAACCTTCAATTGTTGAATACGATTTAAACCAATTACCTGTAATTAAATATTGTAATGAAGATCTAACATTTATTGGAAGATCATTTTTATTTAAAACTAATTTTCTATAAAACTCTTCTGAGAATTGATTTAAACTTATTTCGCTGTATTTAGTCCAATTTTTAGCTAATAAATGATCGTAAAACATATCAACAAGGACTCTGCTGTAATGACGATGGGTATTGAAAAATAGTTTTGTGTGACTTCTGAAAATTTCATGAGAATCAGTATAAGAGTCAATAAATCTATGGAGCAATATACCTTTTTGCCATAAGGCAGGATAATTTTTATATCTATTACCTTTAACGCTGTCTGCAATAAAATTGCCTAAAGCAATATCTTCATTATTACCTGAAAGGTATACATGAGCGAGATAATTCATTGAATAAAGGTAATGTGCTTTTTAATTAAGTTAAAATCCATTTACCTAAATATTTTCTCTTTTTCTATTAAGTTTCAAAAAATTAAATTTTAACAACCTCTTGCAGGCCAATCGATATTAGGATATCCCTTATCACTAATTATTTTCGGCCATCCTTGCCAACTTTCAATAGGCTCTCCATCCTCACATAGATCTAATTCATATTGATACACTTAAATAGAGTTAATTTCCTTAAATTAAAATCTTAAAGCATCATAATTAATTCAATCTATTATTATCTTTGATTTATGACAATAATTAAATCCATTTCGGGAATTAGAGGAACAATAGGAGGAAAGCCAGAAGAAAACTTAACACCTATTGATGCAGTAAAATATGCTGCTTCTTATGGAACATTTTTAAAAAAAAAGTATCCTGATAAAGTTATAAAAGTTGTTATCGGTAGAGATGCGAGAATATCTGGAAACATGATTCAAAATCTTGTTCAAAACACTTTAATTGGGATGGGAATTAATTGCATTGATCTCGGTTTATCAACAACTCCTACGGTTGAAATTGCTGTTACAAAAGAGAATGCCTTAGGTGGAATAATTCTTACTGCTAGTCATAATCCTAAAAATTGGAATGCATTAAAACTATTAAATAAAGATGGAGAGTCTCTTAGTGCTAATGACGGAGATGAAATATTCTTAATAGCCGAAAAAAATGATTTTAATTTTTCTGGGATTGATGATTTAGGAAATATAAAATCAAATTTGACATACATTGATTATCATATTAAAAAGGTTTTAAATCTAAAATACACAAATAATAAAGCAATTAAAGATTCTAATTTTACTGTTGTAGTAGATGGAGTAAATTCTACAGGAGGAATTATAGTCCCTAAACTACTCGATAAATTAGGTGTTAATTATATACCTATTTACTGTGATCCTACAGGGGAATTTCCCCATAATCCAGAACCATTAGAAGAAAACTTATCTGATTTATCAAAGGCAGTTATCTCTAATAAAGCTGACCTAGGGATAGTGGTTGATCCAGATGTTGATAGGTTAGCATTTATAGATGAAAATGGAGAAATGTTTGGAGAGGAATATACTCTAGTTGCTTGTGCAGACTATATACTATCAAAAAAAATAGGAAATTCGGTTTCAAACCTATCTTCTACTTTAGCCCTATCTAAAGTGACTGAAAAACATGGTGGAAAATATTTTGCAAGTGCCGTTGGAGAAGTTAATGTAGTAGAATTAATGAAAAAAAAGAATGCAATTATTGGGGGTGAAGGAAATGGAGGTGTAATCTTACCTGAATTTCATTATGGAAGAGATGCTATTGTTGGAATTGCATTATTTTTATCGTTATTGGCTGAGAGAGAATTACCTGCTTCAAAATTAAAAAAAACATATCCTGAATACTTTTCAAGTAAAAATAAAATAACTCTTGGTCCTGAAATGAACGTAGATAGTCTTTTATTAAAAATGAGTAATAAGTATAAAAACTATAAACCCATTACAATAGATGGAGTCAAAATAAACTTTGAAAACTCATGGGTTCATTTAAGAAAGTCAAATACTGAGCCGATAATTAGAATATATACTGAAGCTGACTCTAAAAACAAAGCACATGAATTAGCTAAAAAGTTTATAGAAGAATTAAAAAAGATTATTTAGGAGCTTTATCCATATACTTATATCTATTGTGAGACCAAAGATATTGTGATGGATCGCTTGATATCGTTTCTTCTAGCATATTATAGAACACGTCAGTAATTTCATTTTCAATAGTTTGTTTTGGAGAATCTGATACGAGCTTAAAATTTGTTTCATAAAACCCTCTTTTTACTCTTTTAATATCTGCATATACTATAGCAATGTCAAACTCTTTAGCTATTCTTTCAGCTCCAGTAAAGACGGGAACCTTATTACCCATAAATAATCTCCAATATGTTTTTTCTTTTGGAAATGGAGATTGATCAGCAGCAAAACCATAAATAGCAGTATGTTTATTTTTCTGATGCTCTTTTATTGCCTCAAGTGTATGATATCTAGATATTAAAAATGCGTTATGCTTTTGTCTTATTTTTTTAACCAATTTATCAAAATAAATATTTGTCAAAGGTGTGTAAATTCCATAAGTTGAACTTCCAAAGGCTTTAGCTTTAAACAAGAGCCATTCATAACTAGCATAATGTCCACACATTATAATTACACTTCTTTTGTTTTTTGAAAATTGAGTCAATAAATTTATGTTATTCACTTTAAATCTTTTATTTATTGATTCAAGAGTCATAGACATTGATTTAATCATTTCTAAAAAAATATCACACATATGAGTGTAAAAAGCTCTTTCAATTATACGGATTTCCTTGATTGACTTCTCAGGAAAAGAAAGTAATATATTTTTTCTTATCATTTCACCTCTATATCCTAAAAAGTAAAAAAGTATAAAGCTGATGATATCTGACAAAAGATATAGCAAAGAAAAAGGAAGAATTGAAATTCCTTTAAGAATTGGATAAATAACTACAAAAGCAATGCGGTTCATGCTACAAGTTTTATACAAATTTAATAGATTTGAATTCAAATAAAGTTTATGAGCATCACTTTTGAAGTTCTTATTGTCATTTTGATTAATTCTCTCATTAGTTATAAGGGTTTTAATGATGTTATTTTTTTTGAAAAATTTCATTTCAAAATGAGTAACATTAAAAATGGAGAATATTATCGTTTTTTAACTTCTGGATTTTTACATGTTGACAAACAACACCTTCTTTTTAATATGGTAACCTTATACTTTTTTGGGGATTTCGTCTTAAATATTTTTGGTACATTTTGGTTTTTTTGTTTGTATTTGGCTTGCTTAATAATAGGAAGTGTGTTTTGTTTTATAATTCATAATAAAAATAATAATTTTTCTGCAGTGGGTGCAAGTGGAGCAGTAACAGGAATATTGTTTAGTGCTATTTTAGCTTATCCTGACCTAAAACTAGCTTTGCTTTTTTTTCCAATACCTATGCCAGGCTATTTTTTTGGTATTGCTTATTTAGTTTACACCTTTTATGGAATTAACAAAGAAAACGACGGAATAGGACATTCTGCTCATTTAGGAGGAGCAATTAGTGGAATTTTACTATCAATAATATTAAAGCCGGAACTCATCTTACTGTCATCTAAAACACTCCTACTTTTAAGTATTGTAATTGTTTTTGGGATAATTTACTTTAATAAAAAAATTAACAGCTCTACTTAACATTAAGTAGCTCTGAAACTTTCGCTTCTAATTGAGAACCTCTTAGGTTTTTAGCGACAATGATACCCTTTTCGTCAAGAATAAAACTTACTGGTATGGCTTTTACTTTATACAATTTAGCAATTGGATCCTGCCAAAACTTTAAATTTGAAACATGGTTCCATGTTAAATAGTCATCGGCAATAGCACGAATCCATTGAGGTTTACTTTTATCTAAAGACACTCCAATAATCTCAAAACCTTTGTTATTAAATTTTTTGTAAAACTTAACCAGGTTAGGGTTTTCTCTTCTGCATGGACCACACCATGAAGCCCAAAATTCTAACAAAGTAACCTTACCCAATTTATCATTTAAGTTTAACATTTGACCGTCTGGTGTTGGTGCGTTAAAATTGGGAGCAAAATTTCCAACTTCAATTGGTTGATCTGGATTATTAAAAATTGAGGATAACCGCTCCCCAATATCAGAACCTTTTATTCGTTCTGTAAATAAATTAAAAATATTTTTTGCCTCGGTTGTTGATATAACTTTTTTACTCGAAACAAAGCGTTCTAAAAGAATAACACTTAAATATGAATCAAAATTTCGTTTTAAGAACTCAGTTTCATATTCATGTATCTGAGTTTGTACCAAATTATAATCATTTTGAAGATCAATAATTAATTCATTCTTTCCATTTTGAGATGCAAGTTGAATTTCAGATTTAATTTCATTTATTGTTTTAACGAACTTTTTTGTCTCATATTTATAATCATTAAAGTGATCATTTGATGTAGTGCCAGAGATTTTGGATGATCCAATACTGTCTTTAAACATTTTAACTTTAATCTTACCTTCTTCAATAATAATGGGTAAGTTGAAATTGAAACCTTCTACTTTAATAAAACTTATTGAAGGGTTTATTGCCTTGCCCTCCATCAAAAATTTATTTTTCTCAATTGTTGTTGAGTCTACAATTTGAGGCTGATTGTTAGAGTTTGCAATAATTCGATATACTTTTAAACCATCTTTTGTATCAATATTTCCTTCAATCGAATAATAGCCTGGTTCAGAACTACATGACACTAAAAAAAGTAAAAAAAACGAGCAGAAGAGTAATAAAATATTTTTCATGTTTCAAAATTACAAATTTGATTTGGCTTGTGGGGCTTGTGTATGGATATTTTTAAAGAACTATATTTGTATTTATTTTTAATTATGGCAGGCAATAGCTTTGGAAACATATTTAGGCTTACATCTTATGGTGAATCTCATGGACCAGCCATAGGTGGTATATTAGATGGATGTCCTTCTGGTATTAATATAGATATTGAAAAAATACAACATGATTTAGATAGACGAAAACCCGGCCAATCAGCTATTGTAACTCAAAGAAAAGAAGCAGATGAAGTAAATTTTCTATCTGGTATTTTTGAAGGCAAAACTACTGGAACACCAATATCATTTGTAATATATAACACCAATCAAAAATCAAAAGATTATAATCATATAAAAGAGAGCTATCGACCTTCGCATGCTGATCTTGTTTATGATAAAAAATATGGACATAGAGATTATAGAGGGGGTGGAAGAAGTTCTGCAAGAGAAACTGCCGCTAGGGTAATTGCAGGTGCAATTGCAAAGCAATTTTTAAGTTCTATAAGATTTACTGCATATGTAAAATCAGTCGGTTCTATTGAATTAAATAAACCATATCAAGAGCTTGATTTAAATAATATTGAATCAAATCCAGTAAGATGCCCTGATAAAGAAATAGCTTCAAAAATGGAGGCTTACATAAAAGATATAAAAAAAGAGGGTAATACAATTGGAGGAGTTATAAGGTGTATAATTCAAAATGTGCCTATAGGTCTTGGTGAACCAGTTTTTGATAAATTACATGCCCAGCTAGGTAAAGCGATGCTTTCTATTAACGCTGTAAAAGGTTTTGAGTATGGAAGTGGGTTTTCAGGCACTAAACTCAAAGGAAGTCAGCACAATGATTTATACAATAATGACGGATCGACTAAGTCCAACCTATCTGGTGGGATACAAGGTGGAATATCAAATGGAATGGATATTTATTTTGATGTTGCATTTAAACCAGTTGCAACTATAATGCAAAATCAAGAAACAATTAATAAAAAAGGAGAAAAAATCACAATGGAAGGTAAAGGAAGACACGATCCATGTGTTGTCCCTAGAGCTGTTCCTATTGTGGAAGCAATGGCTGCGATAACCCTTGCTGATTTTATTTTATTAAATCGTACTATTAAGTTATAGAATAATAAAATAATTATGAGAAATTTAGCTTTACACTGGAAAATTATTATTGGAATGATTTTAGGAGTTGCCATAGGAGGTCTAGCTTCTTTGGTTCCCTGGGGAAGTGGTTTTGTGTCAGACTGGATTAAACCGTTTGGAACAATGTTTATTAATTCATTAAAATTAATTGCAATGCCACTAATATTAGCCTCATTAATTAAGGGGGTATCTGATTTAAAAGACATATCTAAATTATCAAAAATAGGAGGAAGAACGATTGCAATCTATCTTTGTACAACTGTTTTAGCTGTTTTAATTGGCTTAGTACTTGTAAATACAATATCACCTGGTAATAGCATAAAAGAGAGTACAAGAAATGAATTAATGTCGGCTTATGAAACTGATGCCGCAAAAAAGCAATCTGCTGCTGCTAAACAACAAGAAAGCGGTCCCCTTCAAGCATTAGTTGATATAGTACCAAGTAATATTTTCGATGCTACAACTAATAATAGAAATATGCTTCAGGTCATATTTTTTGCACTTTTTTTTGGAATTGGAATAATATTAATTCCAGAAGAAAAGTCCAGACCTGTAAAGGCTTTCTTTGATTCTTTTAATTCAGTTATTCTTAAATTAATAGATATTATAATGCTAGCTTCTCCATATGGTGTTTTTGCGCTATTAGCGGCTCTTGTTGTAGAATCTCCAAGTCTTGATTTATTTAAAGCTCTTGGTGCTTATTCTTTAACTTTAGTTTTTGGATTAGCTTTAATGATTGTGATATATATTATTTTAGTTAAAGTTTTTACTGGTGTAAGTCCAAAATATTTCATGAGCGGTATTGCCCCAGCTCAATTACTTGCTTTTTCGACTAGTTCAAGTGCTGCAACCTTGCCAGTTACAATGGAGAGAGTTGAAAAACATTTAGGAGTAGATAAAGAGGTTTCAAGTTTTGTCTTACCAATCGGAGCAACTATAAATATGGATGGTACAAGCTTATATCAAGCTGTTGCAGCTGTGTTTATTGCTCAAGCCTTTGGTTTAGGTTTATCAATTGAAGTTCAATTAGGAATAATTTTAACTGCAACGTTAGCCTCTATAGGAGCTGCAGCTGTTCCAGGCGCAGGAATGGTTATGTTAGTTATCGTGTTAGGCCAAGCAGGAATTCCAGAAGCTGGATTAGCACTTATATTTGCTGTTGACAGACCTTTGGATATGTGCAGGACAATAACAAATGTTACAGGAGATGCAGCAGTATCAATGTTAGTTGCAAAGTCTGTAGGTAAATTAAAAAAAGAAAAAACTTCTTAATAATTTTATAGAATTAATCTTGATAGAACTTGCTTACTCGGAATCTCACAATTATCATATCTTTTATATATGAAATATCTTGTCCTAGCAATGAGTCTATATATAATGTTAGAAAATGCTTTGGGAGTAATCATTAATAGATAATATAGAAAATTATATATTTCAAGATGTTTTAATAGTTCATAAATAGCTTTAGAATAAATAAAAGGTTTATTTTTTGGAATATAAAAAATGACTGTATCAAATTCAACTAGATTGTTTTTTGAAATAAAAGCTTTTCCAAACTTCCCCTGTATTGGGGCAAAATAAAGTTTATTGCTTATGTCTTTTTTAATTGCATATCTAATCCAATAATGACATAGTGGACAATGCCCATCATAAAAAATAATCGATTTATCTATATAATTATTTGACATATTCTAATTGATCAATATCGACTTGCGTTGTAAATTTACCATAATTTACGATTGCTCTATTTTTTTTTATAGAGTCAATTGTTCCAATAGATTTACTGTCAAGAATTCTAACATCATCACCAACTTTTAATATAATGTTTGACTTTTTCTTTGGAATAAGTTTTATTTTCTTTTTTTCAGTTCTAATTTTTTCAATCTTCTTTTCAACCTCAAATTCTATGTTTTTTTTTAATATTATTTGATTTTTTATTAATATTGCTGATCTTTTATTTCGTTTTGAATTTTCTGATTCAATTAATTGAATCACTTCAGAAATCATTGGTCTTTTTTTATTGTTAACAAAGTATTTATCGGCAATTTCATTTACTTTGTTTCCAAGTAAAATCATTTTTTTATTATGATCGTATAATTCCTGATAATTAGTTAATTTGTTTTTCGTTTTTTCATTTAATTCAGCTAATTTGTTTAATTCTTCTTCAGCTATGATTTCCTTTTTCTTTAAAGATCTTCCAGTTTTAGCCATAGAACTTCTTTCTTTTTGGAGCTTAGCAATAGTAGCGTCAAACCTTACTTTTCCTCTCTCAATTTTCTTTTTTGCTCTATTTATTAAACTATATGGAAGACCATTTTTTTGAGCAACTTCAAATGTAAAAGAGCTACCAGCTTCTCCTAAGACTAATTTATATATGGGCTCAAGTGTATCGCTATTGAATTGCATATTTGCATTTGACATTGCAGGTAATTCATTTGCTAGCAATTTAAGATTAGAATAATGAGTTGTGATTAAACCAAAGGATTCTCTAAAGTAAAACTCTTCTAAAATTACTTCTGCTAAGGCTCCACCAAGTTCGGGATCAGATCCAGTTCCAAATTCATCAATTAAAAATAAAGTGTTTTTGTTACATTTCTTCAAAAAGGTTTTCATATTCTTCAACCTGTAAGAATAAGTACTTAGGTGGTTTTCTATGGACTGATTATCTCCAATATCTGTGAGTATTCTGTCAAAAAAACAAACTCTACTTCGTTCATGTACAGGAATTAATATGCCGCTTTGAATCATCAATTGAAGTAATCCGATTGTTTTAAGAGTAATGCTTTTACCACCAGCATTAGGTCCAGAAATAACAATAATTTTATTTTTACTGTTTAAAAAAATATCTTGGGGATATGTCTTAATCTCTTCAATAATATTTGATCTATATAATAATGGGTGGTAAGCATCAAAAACTTCAATTTCTTGTGAATTTGAAATTTTTGGCATAATTCCATTTATTTCTTGAGCATAACGAGATTTTGAATAGTATAAATCAATATTCACTAAATATGCTTGATAACACTTTAATAATGGCAGGAAAGCTCTGAAATAGTCAGTTAAATAACTTAATATTTTTTTTATTTCTTCATCTTCTTCAAAAAGTAAATTTTGAAGTTCTCTTGATAACTGAAAAGTAGCTTCTGGCTCAATAAAAACTATACTTCCTGTTTTAGAACTACCCATTATCCCTCCTTTAACTTTTCTTCTATACATTGCCTTAACAGCTAAAACTCTTTTATTGTCAATTACAGATTCTCTTATTTCGTCTAAATACTCTAGATTATTGTAATGATTTAAAGACTTATTAAATGATAGACCTATTCGACTCCTAACTTCTTGAGATTTTTTTCTAATTGTATACAAAGTGTCAGATGCATTATTATTAATCTCTCCAAAACGATCAATAATACTATCAACTTCTTTCTTAAGTCCTTTGTTAATTTCAATCTCACTACCTAAGTCAAATAAATTTGGATAATAGCTTTTAAACTTTTTAAAAAATAATAATAATTTATTAACCGTCTCTGAGGTTGATGCAATATTCATAAAAGATTCAATATCAAGAACACTATTTTCAATTTTTAATAATTGAAAAGATTTAACTAATGATTCAAAACCATGATTTGGAATTCTATTCTCATTTTCAAAAGATGATTTATACTCTGAGGTTAGTAATAGTGACCTTATTTTATCTTCATTTTCATCAATTGGTATCGTCTTTAATATCAATTCCTTTGCCATTGGAGTAATAGCAAATTGGGAGATTTGACTAAGCACTTCTGTAAATTCTAAATCTTCAAAAGTTTTAGCAGGAATATAGACCATTTGATTTTATTAAATTAGCCATGACAAAAGTAATAAAATCGTGGAGAAGAATATACAACCAAGTTGGGAAAAAATAATTGATAATGAAAATAAAAAAAAATACTTCAAATCACTTATGATTTTTGTTGAATCTAACTATAAAAATAAAACTTGTTATCCACCTATAAATTTAATTTTTAAAGCTTTTAAGATTTGTTCTTTTGACTCCTTAAAAGTTGTTATACTTGGGCAAGATCCTTATCATGGTGAAAATCAAGCCGATGGTTTATCATTTTCAGTTTCTAAAACAACAAAACATCCACCCTCATTAATTAACATCTTTAAAGAGGTTGAAAATGATTTAAAAATTGATTATCCTAAATATGGAAATCTAAATAACTGGGGGAATCAAGGAGTTTTATTATTAAATTCTACATTAACAGTTGAAGAAAACAAACCAGGCAGTCATCAAAAAAAGGGTTGGGAGTTTTTTATAGATCAAATCATAAGATATATTTCAAATAATAAAAATAATGTTGTTTTTATGCTTTGGGGTAATTATTCTAAGATGAAATCCAAATTAATAGATCAATCAAAACATTTAATTTTAACTTCAGGACACCCTTCTCCATTGTCAGCAAATAGAGGTTATTGGTTTGGAAACAAACATTTTAGTAAAACAAATAAATATCTTAATAAAAAAACAGGGAAGACAATACAATGGAAGACTCATTAACCTCCTATTCGCTTAGCCTTATGTCCAATTTTAATCAAATAATTAATAATCTTATCCCTGCAGTTTCCCTGTATAATTATTTCATTATTCTTAACCGTACCCCCTGTCCCAGTATAAGTTTTAATGTTTTTAGCAAGAGATTTTAATGATGGGATATCTCCTTCAAAGCCCTTAATTATTGTGACAACCTTTCCAGCTCTTCCTTTATTAGAAAAGTGAGCTTCTAAATTTTGAATCTTCAATATTTTCTTATCATTAATAAGTTGACCTAATTCAACGTCAGGAGCCAAATTATCAAAACTTATATTCCCAAGTGATTCAAAACTATTTAGCGGCTTTTTTGGCATAAAAAATATTTTATTGAAAATTACAAATTATAGTTAAGTTTTATACATTTATATAAACCCTGTAAATTTTAAAATAATATGTCTTTAAGAATATTAAAAA
>Ga0114994_10000015_pt1 | contig 88445 bp, 81 predicted proteins | sample ArcticOcean_MG_C_9_FD_87043 | JGI IMG/M metagenome (GOLD analysis project Ga0114994, IMG submission 87043) | Marine microbial communities from western Arctic Ocean - ArcticOcean_MG_CB2_152 | ecosystem: Environmental > Aquatic > Marine > Oceanic | place: Arctic Ocean: Canada Basin | collected...
AATTATGTGCATCTTGAAGCACCATTGCAATCGGAGTTGACCTTGGAAATAAATACGTTTCAGGTAAAAATAAACCCTCTATATTTGCCTTGGAAGCAAACACAAAAGAATCAGCACTTAGTTGATCCCAATCGATATTTAGATTTAAATCTACATCCTTATCAGCAAATATTACTGAAGCTCGGAGATCTTGCTCTAACTCACTCGCTGTCAATCCCTCTATGATTGTGAAAGGATGCAAAAAAACTTCACCTGTTATAAATCTATCAATAATTAATGATAAATTTGTGACCCCTTCAAGCAAATATTCACCAGCTTGAATTTTTGTTCCTTTTTTGGTCAGTCTCGCGTAGATCTTCAAGGGAAGGATATTTTCGACGAGACCTTGTTTTTTTAGTTTTATTAGAACTTCACTGAAATTCTCACCAGATTTAATTTCAAAAAAAATTGGCTTATCGTTGAAATCAATCGTCGAAAATAACATTCTGTAAAAAAGCAAGGCAGCTACCAATAAGACTGCAATAATGGCAACGATAGATAATTTGATTACTTGAAGTTGATTGATTAAAATTTTTATTCTCTGTTAGTTGAAACTCGTCCCGCAAAGCTTCATGGCTATAGACGTTTCTTTATATTTGAATATACAACAAAAAAACGCCTCTGATGAGGCGTTTTTAATAATACTTAAAAGAATAAATTATTCTTTCATCTATCCCAATAGTTAAACAGATTTATGAGCAGTCACAAAGTCTATAGCTTGCTGAACAGTGGTAATCTTTTCAGCATCTTCGTCAGGAATCTCAGTATCAAACTCTTCTTCTAATGCCATTACCAATTCTACTGTATCTAATGAATCAGCACCCAGATCATCAACGAAAGAAGCTTCATTGATTACTTCGTCGCCTTTTACACCCAGTTGCTCTGCAACAATACTTTTAACTTGCTCTTCGATATTACTCATTTTTATCTCCTTGAGGACTAGTTAAAGAAACTCGATAAATATACTGACTATCGACTTTTTTACTGTACACAATGTCTAATATAGACAATTTATCTAGACTATATATGCGGTAATATAAAATCCGCAGCCGTATTGTAGGGGAAAGTCACCTTTCAATCTACTCAGGATTCAATTCATTAGCATTCCACCATTAATATTAATGGTCTCACCAGTAATATACGCGGCAGAATCAGAGGCCAAAAATATCACGGAAGCTGCTATTTCTTCAGTTTCTCCAAATCTATTAAGTGGAACATTTGCTAGCATTTTTTCTGTTTGATCGGGCGTTAATTTATTTGTCATATCTGTTTGAATAAAACCAGGAGCGATAATATTAACCGTTATATTGCGTGTTCCTACCTCACGAGCCAATGATTTTGAAAACCCAATAACACCAGCTTTGGCTGCTGCATAATTAGCTTGGCCTGGATTACCCATGAGGCCTACCACCGATGAAACATTGATGATTCGACCATATCTTTGCTTCATCATTGGCTTAACACAGAGCTTACAAAGTTTAAATACTCCGTTTAAATTTGCATTAATTACCGCATTCCAGTCATCGTCTTTCATTCGCATTAATAAATTATCTTTCGTAATGCCTGCATTATTAATTAATATATGTATCGTTCCCTCATTTCCGAGGATATCTTTTATAGCTGAATCAATTGATTGACCATCTGTCACATCGAGTATCACCCCTCTTCCTTTTCCAGCTAACATTGTTGTAATGCGTTTTGCTCCATCTTCGGTAGTGGCGGAACCAATTACGAAAGCTCCTGCTTCTATGCAAGATTTAGCGATAGCTGCGCCAATCCCTCGACTCGCACCTGTCACAAAAGCAATTTTATCATTTAGTAAATTTGGTGAAAATATATTACTCATTGTCTTCCTCTGATGATAATTTTTGAGCGATCAATTCATTGATCGAATCAATTGATTTTATAGAGTCGAATTTAACTGCTCGTATTGATTTGTCAATTCTTTTACAAAGACCACTAAGGATTCCACCTGGGCCAAATTCTATAGAAATCCCAATATCTTTTTTGATGAAATAACGAATTATGTCCGCCCATCGAACAGGATTGGATATCTGTCTTGTAAGACCTTCAATGAGGTTATTTTGATCAGTATATAAGGCCACATCAACATTATTTATAACAGGAACGCTAGGGATTGCAAGTTGAATACTCTGAAGTTTTTCTTTAAGTTTTGCACCTGCTGGTAACATTAATTCACAATGCGAAGGAATACTGACATTCAACAGAATTGCCCTTCTAGCACCTTTCTTTTTAGCAATATCAATCGTATTTTCTACGGCAATTTTACTACCAGCAATCACAACTTGTCCTGGTGCATTAAAATTGACTGCCTCTACAATACCCTTATTTTTCCCCTCATCACACGCCTCTATTACAACATCATCATCAAGACCTATAATTGCGGCCATAGCACCTAAACCAAGAGGTACGGCTGTTGCCATATATTGAGCACGGCACTTGACTAGATCAACCGCATCTTCAAAAGCTAGGGCTCCAGAACAAACTAAAGCCGTGTATTCGCCAAGACTGTGCCCAGCCATGATAGAGGGAGAATGAGGAGACTCGGATGTGTAATATCGCCATGAGGCAACACCCGCCACCAGCATGGCAGGTTGAGTGTATAAAGTATTATTTAACTTTTCATCTGGACCATTCTGCATTAATTCCCACAAATCAAAACCCAGAATTGCTGCAGCTTCTGAAACCGTTTCTCGAACAATTTCAGATTCATTATAAAGCTCATGCATCATTCCGATTGACTGGGATCCTTGACCAGGAAAGACAGCTGCGAACATATTACTCTTCCATTGATTTTATGCTTGTAATTATTTTCTATTATAACGCCGCAATAAACAATTAACATTAATTCTTGACGTCACGTTTTCTTATTTTTTATTTTTACAATCGGTGTATGATTAATATAAGTATATGAATGAACTGAATAGATTCAAGGTGGATACGTGAACAGACAAAAAAAAGAAACTGGTTTTACGCTAATAGAAATTATGGTTGTTGTTATTATTCTGGGAATACTCACTGCCATTGTTGCACCAAACATCATTGGTAGAGTTGGAGATGCACAAATCTCTGCAGCGAAACAAGACATTAGAAATATTGAAAGTTCATTGAGACTTTTTCGCCTTGATAATTTCAACTATCCAACTAATGAGCAAGGTATTAAAGCATTGACGGCAAAACCAGTTGGACAAAACACCAGAAATTGGAAAGGGCCATACCTAAATCGAATGCCTAAAGATCCATGGGGAAACCAATATCTTTATATGTACCCAGGCCTAAATAGTGAAATAGACATATATACTTATGGGCGAGATGGACAGCCAGGAGGAAGTGGAGATGATGCTGATATCGGCAATTGGGATAGTCAACAATAAGCTCAACTATCAATCCTTTATAAGGCGCACCCCAGAATACAAAGAAAACGGCTTCACGCTTATAGAACTATTAACTGTCATGGCAATAATTGGCATAATTAGTGCGATATCGATATTCGCAATCAATACAACAAATAAAAATGACGATCTAACGGTTAACGCTACTAGATTAGCGTCATTGATGGAACTGTCAAGAGAAGAGGCGATAATGCAAGGACGTGATTATGGGATTGAATTCATTGAGAGTGGCTATCAATTTCTTGAATATATTCCGATGCTAGAGACATGGGTTGACCTACAAAATGATCACCTTTTTAAACAAAGAAAACTTCCCAATGGACTTCAATATGAGCTAGTAATTGAAAACAAGGAAATTCAAATAAAGAATAATAAAGTTAACTCATCCGATGAATCATTAGATAAACTTCGAGTAGATAAGATACCGCATATCTTAATTCTATCGAGTGGGGAAATTAGTCCATTCAATCTAATTCTTTTTACGGATGATAATTCCAGAATAAAAGTATCTGCCTCATTAGGTGGGGAAATTATTGTCAATAATGACCAATAAGTAATTATCCTATGAAATTTTATTGTAACTTTTTAACACCTATAAATAATCACAAAAAATCAGGATTTACTCTTATAGAAGTTATGATTGCTTTGGCGATTGTTGCAATCTCACTTGGCTCTGCAATTGCTATAACAAGCCAAGATATAATGAGAGCCGATTCGATGCAGCATAGAACCTACGCGAATTGGATCGCACAAAATAAACTCACTGAAGCTCGTATTAATAATATAAAACCAGATACTGGTGTTCAAGATGGATCTATTATATTTGCTGGAAATAATTGGAAATGGGAAACAAGAATCTCAAAGACAGGTATTGACGATTTATATCGAATGGATGTAGCAGTCAGTATTGAAACTAGAGAACTACCCAGTAGAACTATAACTGGATTTATTAACGATAACTCAAGATCTAGAAACAATGTCTCAAATTAAGAAAAATGGCTTTACGCTGATTGAAGTACTGGTTGCCATGGGAATATTTTCAATCTTATCTGCATTGGCCTATGGCACACTCAATCAAACGATAATTACTGCAGATATACTCTCAAATCGAATGAATAAAATACAGTCACTCCAAAGGACTATCAGGCTCATAGAACAAGACTTCATGCAACTGGCAGAAAGGCCAGTTCGAAGTGAAATAGGAAATACACAGCTTGCCGCATTAAGCACCAACCCTAATAATATCTATCCCATTGAATTTACTCGTCATGGTTGGTCAAATCCTTTGTCACTAAAAAGAAGTACACTCCAACGAGCAGCTTACAACCTAAGCGGTGATTCATTAGTACGTCTTCATTGGAATGTTTTGGATAAAACTTATAATAATTTCATGCAAAGTGACATTTTGTTGGATAACGTTGAAAGTTTTAACTTCTCATTCATGAAGAATAATAACGATTGGACTGAGCAATGGCCACCAATTGAATCTAGTCTTTCTGATGGTCTTAGAATTTTACCTAAAGCAGTTAAAATAACGCTTAATTTTAATGATGACACCAATGTATATCGTTTAATTGAAATAAAATGATGAAAAAAAATCATCCATTACAAAAAGAATATAATAAAGGCGTAGCTCTAATTACCGCCATGATGATAGTTGCCATTACTGGAATCATTTCCACCAATTTACTTTGGGATAATATACTTGATACCCGTCGAACGATGACAACCCTAAATAGAGACCAAGCAATTCAAGTTGCACTTGGAGCGGAAAGTTGGATCATGAAGATATTAAAAGATGACGCCCTTAATACACAATCCGATCATCTAAATGAATTTTGGGCGAAAGATCTTCCGGCGTTACCCATTGATGGAGGTGATATTTTTGGTCAAATTACTGATCTCCAAAGTAGATTTAATTTAAATAATCTTGTTAAGTCAGATGGTAGTATTGATCAAGATCAGTTTGAACATTTTCAACGTCTACTTAAAATCTTGAATATTGAAGCTAATATTACTGCCGAAATTATCGATTGGATTGACCCAGACCAATATCCAACATTTCCTGGAGGCGCTGAAGATGACAACTACACCAAGCTAACTCCACCCTATCGAACTGCAAACCAACCAATGATTAGTACCAGTGAAATCCTTTCTTTGAATTCTGTAAATCCCTATATTTATAAAACCTTAAAACCTCATATTACAGCTTTACCTGTAAAGACAAGAATTAATGTAAATACTGCCAACTCAATCGTTTTACAGTCTCTTGATAACGGAATAACCAAAAATGATGTTCAACGACTAATTATAGAAAGAATGCCTTCAGGGTTTGGTGATGTCTCAAGCTCATTTAAATCTTTACTTCTTCCTGAGAATTTAACTAAGATATCGGATAATTCGAATTACTTTCAATTAAAACTTATGATTAGAATCGATACTGTAACTATGACTATGTTCAGCAACATTAAACGAGACCAAAATGGAAATACATCCATTTTGATGCGAAGTTTTGGGTCGACCTAATTTATGACTATTACAACCATCATCAAGCTGAATGAATATTCTCTTAATCTGTCAGAGTGGATGACTGTAGATGAGATGGGCAGACAAATTACAGCGCCAGAATCCGGAGACCTAATGAATCTCCCTAGCGAACATAAACTGAATACAATAATTGTTCTTCTACCAGCTACTGAAGTATCAACTTCATTCTTAAATTTACCCATAAAATCAATCAATAAAATTAAAACAGCAATCCCCTTTGCCCTAGAGGAGGATTTAGCTTGTGACATTAATTTATTGCATTTTTCATTCAAAAAAATTAAATACAAAGACTCTATTCCTGTTTGTGTAATAGATAAAAATAAATTCAATGAGTACCGTAAACTCTTAATTAATTCTGGAATTAACGCTCAAGTAATAACATCAGAAATCTTTGGATTACCAATGATTCAAAGAACCGTAAATGTATTAATCGAACCAAACAAAACGCTCATTAATAATGGATCAGACAAGGCCTATGCACTTGAGAATGATAGTGTAATAGATCTCCATGAATTGATTGATGAAGTGAAAGAAGACGCCAATCATGTTCAAGTGTATCTCGATTACTCATGCCAAGATAAATACAAAAATATCCAAGAAAATCAGGATGGTATAGATATACAATTACTAGAAGGAAGCTCGCTGCAAAAGTTATCGCAAATTATCGTAAACTCAGATTATGTTAATCTGCTGCAAGGTGAATATGCCGCTCAAATAGAATATAAAAAATACCTCCAACCTTGGCGTTATAGTGCTTACTTATTGTTGGGACTTATGATTATTTTAATGACAAGTAAGACCATTAACTACTTTCAAGCAACTAATTATGAGACTACGTTATCCTCTCGCTTTCTAGATGAATATAAAAAATTCCAACCCAATGCCAATAATATCAGTGACCCTATCCGTATTGTTACTGCTATAAAAAACAACAATTCCGTCAAAATAAATACATCTTTCTTCTTAAGCTCACTTCAACAATTAAGCAAAGCAGTAAATGACAATGACGGCGTATTTTTAACTTCTATAACTTACCAAGAAAACGTGACTATCATAAGATTAACCGCGCCCAATGTAACCTTAATTGATACAATTCGAAAAACAATAATTCAAAATGGAATCTTTCAAGCTAAAATATTATCCACTAATAAAATCAATAATAACGTGCAAAGCCGAATAGAGATAAAAGCACTATGACTATGATCAAACGATTAGAATCTCTTCAACAGCGTGAACTAATCTTGCTCACCATAGGTACCGTTACTCTATTGTCATTTTTAATATATTTATTCATATGGAAACCATTAGCTATAGAAACTGTTTCTGCAGAGACTAGAATAAAGCAACTAGAATGGTCTCTTGTTGAAATAAAATATCTTCAAAATATCAAGCAAAATGATAATCAAAAAAACCCACAGGAAGTTATTGAAAGCAATGAACCTCTCGTCGTAATTATTGATAGCGCCCTTAGAAAATACAGTTTGTATGAAAATCTACAAAGAAGTCAGCCCATTGGTGACAACTCCATCAGAGTGGAGCTGAATAAGGCAAAATTCAATGATTTAATAGCTTGTCTTGGGGAATTAAAGAATTCGTTTAATATGAATGTCGATACCGTCAACATTTCACTCGCTCAAGCGAATCAGGCTGGGATTGTTAATGCCAGCATCACGATACTTCGCAATTAATCATGCCAAAAAAGTATATTGCAATTATTTTAGTGCCCTTCATTGTTGGTGTGATTAATTTCTTTCCAGCTAATATTGCACTGCAAATAATTGCACCAAAAAATACCATCATCAATGGAATTAATGGAACTATTTGGAATGGTAACGTCAGTGAGGCGCAAAATAAAAGTATATATATTCGCGATCTAAGATGGAATATTCGGCTCTCTAGCCTACTACTCGGTCAATTGAGTTATAAAATTTCAATGTACCCGTTCAATGGTTACTTGAATACTCAAATAACAGAGAGCATTGATTCAACCATCGAACTGTCTGATTTAGAAGGTTCTATCAACAAAGGTGTTTTACCGGTGATTGCACCTTATTTGGGCCTCGATGCACAAATTGACTATGCAATTAAACAAGTCTTATTGAGTAAAAACATACCAATCAAAATTGACGGCGATATTAAAGTTAGGGATTTGAAAATTCTAGGTTTATCCATTCAATCTTTAGGAAATTATGCAATTAAATTTAATCCAGCTATAGGAAAAGTTATAGGAAGCATAGAAGGCGAAAATGCTTTATTAGATGTTGCCGGGACAGTTGAACTTGATAATAATGGAAATTATTTAATATTTGGCCTTGTGGCTCCTAATACATTCACGCCTATAGAAATAGTAAACCTAATGAATTTTCTAGGTACCCCCAATGATAAAAATCAACGAGAATTTAGATTTGAGGGCAAACTTTAGCTTTCAGTCAAATGTAATATCTTAAGATTTGGGAAATAAAGTGCCGTTTTTGGATGAAGGCCGCTGTAATTCTTGTATATAGCGGCATATTTAGTTAATTGATCCTTGTAGCGAATCGCTTCTGAATCGATAAAATCTGAAAGTCGACCTCCCTCATGATTGCCGGTTTTGTAATCAATTATCCAGTGCTGGTTATTTTCATCTATGTGGACTCTGTCTATGATAATCGAGTAACGCTTGTTTTCCCAAATACCAGTAAGGGGAAGCTCTGAAAATCCCTCACTCAAGATAATCTGATGATTTTTTTTGTCTTCAATGACATTAGTCATTGCCTGATATACTTTCTTCATCACGTTATCAAGCTGATCTTCTTTGACATAAATATTTCTTGCCCAATTTATTAGCATGGGCTTAAAACTATCAACTTCATTCAAAGATGGAATTTTTTTATCCACAGATAATTTATAAAGCCACCGATGTATGATGGTGCCAGATTTTTTGGCATTTTCGCCGACCCATGAATATTCAATATTATCTGAAGTTATTGATTCTGCATCCAAACCAAAAGATTCAATAGATGGGGCTTTTGAAGCAAAAGGAGTCAAGTAAAGATCATTTATACGTCTCAAGATTGGTTGAGTATAAATCGATTTTGGTTTGATATAATTATCAGATGAAATATTTTCATTTTCTAAATTAGTTTCAAATGTTTTTCTCAAAGATGGCCACAATCGTCCGAGCAATGATGATTTTGATGGAGGTATTAATGTATTGCCATCATCAGTTTGTTTGGTTTTTACATTACCAATAACCTCTAATGATTCACGTGCCCTCGTATACGCAACATATATCAATCGATCTAACTCTAAAAGCTCACCTTCTTTTGAGGTCTCTTGAATGTATGAATGTAATTTATCCTCATCCCGCGACCCTATCGGACTTATAACGATGTCATCGGAAAATGAATCTGAGGGTCGAGACATCCAATTAATTACCGGTCTTTCAGAAGCTCTTGCCCCAGCCCCCAATGAAGGAAGAATGACATGATCAAATTCTAATCCCTTTGATTTATGGATTGTCATTACATTAATTCGAACTTCTTTAAGATCTGAACTAGTTACTCTAATTTCGTCGATTTTACTCTCAAGCTCGGAAGGATCATCTAAACTTCCACCAACATCAATCGCTTCTATTGCCTTAAAAAACCTTTGTATGTTTTCTAGCTGCTCTATATTGGTAATTAATGCCGGACCATTTAACCGATACCAGGTTATCTCAACACGCTCTCGTAGTGTCAGCATTTTGCTTGGATCGACATAAGGAGAAATAATATGACAAAATTTATTCAATCGGGATTGGCTATTTTTGGATAGTACTTTGATTTTACTTTTATCCTGAATTAACTCCCAGATACTTTTTTCATTTTCACCTCTAACTAATGCAATTAAATCAATCCAAGTTAACCCTAATAATGGACCTCTGAGTATTCCCAGCCAAGCCGCCCTATCACATTTATGACAAATCGCCCTCGTTAAAGCCAAAAGATCAATAACTTCGGGTAGGTCAGTCAATCGATCAATCTCAACTGCATTATAGTGGATTTTCTCTTCCCTCAATAACGTTAGCAATAATGTCAATTGCGGCCTTGATCTCACCAATATGGCAATATTACCCGCTGTTTGTTTTAGCTTATTTCTGATTATATTGACGGTATAGGCTGCCTGAGCTTCTTTACTTTTATCAAAAAGACTATGAATGCTATATTCGCCAGAATTTATTTTAGATGGATCTGCGGTCGCCTCAGAATAAGTAACCGCACCTCTAACTAAATCCTCTGAACTAGGTAATACTTTTTTGAAAGTTTGATTGAATTGATCTACCAATATGCCACCTGATCTATAATTACTTTTAAGAACTAAAAAAGTCAACGGAATATCGCCCAAGCCCTTTTTACTACTTATTAAAAATTGTGAAACCTGAGCATTTCTAAACCTAAATATAGATTGCATGGGATCTCCAACAAGAAATAAAGTCCTCTTGTCTTTTTCCTCCCAACCGCGAGTCAATGATTCGAGAAACTGATATTGTCGCGTTGATGTATCTTGCATTTCATCAACTAGGATATGCTTAAGCTTGTAATCCATAATGAGCGCTAGATCTGTTGGGAACTCATCATCACCGAGTGCTAATCTGGCGCAATCAGCCATTTCTATAAAATCAGCTGTATTTTTTTGTGCGAATATATTTTTTAGTTCTGCAACTGCATAAGGAAGCAGTCTAAATAATACAATTAAGATATCCCATTGCTGGGCATCATAATGTGGATTTGGAAGCAATCTAACTGAATGAAGCAATTCCCTAAGAAGGTTAAGATCACTCGCTTCATTTATTATTTCTTTAGTTTCTTCTTTTTCTTCTTTTGCCGCAGGCGGAAAACCGTTATTTTTATTTAAAGATTTACGCCAAGCGCCTGATTTCGTCAGTAAAAGATCAGCAATAAGACACCAACTATCATTATGATCATAAGAATTAAGTTCTTTAACTGAGGACAATGAAGATAAAAATGTAAATTTATCATTCTCTACCAACAAAAAGTTAAAAATATTCGACAAACGTAAAAATAATTGCTCTGGAAATTCTTGTATTAATTTTGATTGATGATCTGCTACCAAGCTTTGTATATTTTTTTCTAACTGAACTCGTAATGCCGAGTAATTTGCTTCATTCAAACTGACACCTGAACCAATAATATCCATCCATTGATCCCGTCTCGCTAGCATTTTCTCGACATAATCAATATATTTATAGAGATTTACATCTATATGCATTAATAATTTTTCTGCATCAGAGATTGAAGTCTCGGCATTTTCATTAGAGAGGAGATTTAAAGTGGATATTGCAGCCAATCGATAGTTGGCTTTTAAATCTCGGTTTAATAATAATTTTTTACCAAAACCAAATTTAGACGTTACCGGTGATTTATTCACAATTTCAGAACATAATGAATCTAAAGTTAAAATTTTCATGCGCTTATGAGCGTGGATCAAATTCCATTTACATTCTTTGTCCTTTTTTAAGACCTCATTTGCATAATGATGAGTCTTTATTTGGTAATCTTCAGTAGGCTTTATATTGGAACTTGCTTTTGTTATTGCCCTCAAAACTCTTTGCTTCATCTCATTTGCTGCTTTTACCGTAAAAGTAATTGCTACAATTTCCTCGGGCTGAGTGACGCAAGCTAATAGCTTAAGATATCGCTGAATGAGAAGTTCAGTTTTTCCTGAGCCAGCAGGAGCTTGAATAATGAACGATTTTTCTATATCTAGAGCTTGCTTACGGATACCGTCATCATTGCTTAAAAGAGCATCAACTTGACTCATTTTTAAGCTCCTGAATTCGACTTAATACGTGCAGATGTCTCAAGTTATTATTACTGTCTAACTGGGTTTTCTGATTGATAGAGGTATCACCACTTGAAATACTAGATAAGACTTTATGAACTTCATCGATACCAATATCGATATCATATGATTTATGTTTATTATTTTTACAATGATTAAAATCATGGAGCCCTACAGACACAAAATTAATTGTATCCTTATCTTTAAAATTTATAAAAGAAGCGGTGGCAGGTTGGTTCTGGATCGCCGCAGCATAAACAAAAAGCTGAATAGAGGATATAGCATTATCTGAATTTATAATTGCCTTTCCACTATTGCCAGTTTTGTAATCAATAACATGAGATGTATTATCTTGATAAACATCTACCCTATCAACTCGCAAGCTTAGCTTTAGATTGGCGTAAGTGAAGTTTAATTTTTCTTCAATACCCTGAATCTCAAAGTAATCACGATTCAATTCATTCGCTAAGAAATTAGCTAACAGCAACTCAGATCGAGATTTTTCCAATTGAAAAAGTCGTTTCAAAATTGGATTACCACTACTATTGATGTCTTTATCGTAAGTTAAGCTTACTGCTTTTCGAATACGCTGTTTTTTTTCATTTTCCGACCATGATTGAATGTCTTTCGATGATAGTTTAATACTGAATAATTCAGCCAACGAATCATGCAGTAATGAACCTCTTAAGAATGGACTAATACCTACCACAAATTTATCCAAAGGCTTTACCGAAAGTCTGCCGCCAACAAAAGATGAAAAAGGATCACTTAAATAAGCTTGGATGGTATTAACTCCTCCGGCCAAATATTCTATATTTTGAACTTTTGGAACATTCTCTTTCACTTCGATTGTATTCTGGCTTAAGAAAGGCAAAAGATACCAGTCAGGATCACTACAAATTTGAGTGTTATCTCCAACATCTATCATCGATGTAAATTCTAATAACAAGTCATTTTTATTTATCGAATAACTGTAATTTATATTTGCTGCTGCCGATGATAATGATTTCAATAATTTTTTCTGGGTTGCAATTGAAGCTGAAGACTGCATATTGGGGAGGTTATATTGCCTTTGAATAACGGAAGAAATAAGCGCAGATGATTTCAGGTTTTTTGGCCAATTTTCATTATCCATGCCTGACATCCAAAGATAATCAAATTCCATACCAACAGCATCATCGAAACTTAAGATAGTGATAGCGCTTAATGGATCTTCTGGCTGGAATACAGTATTTTCAATTGAGTTTAATAGACGATTAATGACATATACCAATGATACTTTGTCATAAATAATTTGAGTGCTTTCAATCTCATTTAATAAATCTTGCCACCGAGTCAATAATTGGTAATCAGTATTAGTAGGATTATCTATACCCGGCCACCCCAATGACTCAAGATCGGCACTGACTATATCAAACCAATCTCGAATTAATTTATTTGTATTTCGTGATATTTTTGTTTTTTCGAAAACAACTAGTTTCGATATCACCTCAAGCTCATCTGGACTAGAGTCCAATTTGAATTTTTCTATAAATTCTTCAATCTGCCAGTCCCTCTCTGGCAATAATCTTAATTTTGACTCTATAGAGTGTGAACCTGCGACATTAATATCTTGAAATAACGAGCTTCTTACCAATAAACTGATCTCTTTTGAAGATAATGCTGATTGATACCACTTTAGCAAGAGTAAACAGTTAAATATTATAGGGTAATTATTTATATGCCCCTCATACCTATTGTTAATGAGTGATGCTTGGTGCGGATAATTGTATTGCCAGCCTGGAGATAAACCCTCCATGATTAAATATCTAATCTCCCTAGATTGATGAGCATCATTTATTAATACGGCTATTTTTGATTCGGGATGTCCTTGCAGCATTTTTCTAGCCCAGGCGCCAACCGACCTAAACTCTGCTTCAATATCTTTATAAGAATTTTTACCGGCAATAGAAGCAGGCTGCGCGTAATTCATATAGTTTATTTCTATGTTACTTTGTAAAGCGGTATTCAACTGGTCTAATATTGGCAATGGTTCATAAAAGCCAACAAGTGAAAGCGATTTATCGTCTTTTGGGTTCAACCATTCCTCTGGATCATATTGTAGTAAATGATTTGCCAGCATCGACGAATCTAACCAATTATTTTTTGTTATTTTTTCAACATATAGTTGTAATACGCTAGAGAATAATTGGGTCTCTTCAGAATTCTCCAGCTCAGTAATTTCAGTAAATGGCACGCAGAAATCACACAACTGTCTAAATGCATCTTGGGCCTCACTAGCGAGTCGATTAATATTTGCTAAAGGATCGCTGAGTACAGCTTGGAAGCACTGCTCCCACAATAAATGAGATATATTGTTGTCTATGATTAGTAAGTTACCCACATCTGTACTATTGAGATATCTATTTTTTAGCCAGTCTCGCCAAAAAAATATTTTTGGTGTGGCCCATGCTTGTTTTTTTAGTCTCAATTGAGATTTATCATACTCATTGATTAAATCTCTCGCCAAAACCTGAGACACAGTTAAGATAATTTCATTATTTTTAATTTTTTCTGGCAACCAAGGATAAATGAAGCTATTTACACTCATACTATATTCTTGCTACGTAGTTTCTCTATCTCAGTATCAGAGTAACCTAAATTCTCTTTTAAAATTTCATTCGTATGCTCACTTAGCTTTGGAGGTGCCCTATTATATTGAATTTTGTAACTTGAAAATGTGACTGGATTCGCGACTGTAGGAACCTTCTCATTGTCTGATGTAACTGTATATCTAACTATATTTCGTTCCTTGGAATAGCTGTCATTAAATACCTCTTGAATATTGTTAATTGGTCCACACGGAATACCGTGCTTCTTAAACAAAGACAACCAATGATTGGCATTATTTTTAATAAAAATTACTTGTAAAAAATTTATAATTTCTTCTTTATTAACAATGCGTTGTTCATTTGTTTTGAACTTATTTATAAATTTAGTATTAGTTTCATTTAGGACTGTCATTAACCGCTTGAATTGACCATCATTTCCAATCGCCAGCATGATCTCACCATCGTTTGTTGAGAAAGTCTGATATGGAACGATATTTGGATGTCCAGTCCCCTCTCTTACAGGTATTTCGCCACCAATTAAGTAGTTCATACTCTGATTGGCTAACCATGCTACCTGGGTATCGTATAATGGGATATTTATACGCTGCCCTTCATGATTTTTTTCTCGCTGATAAAGCGAAGCTAATATAGCTGTAACTGCATACATTCCAGCCATAATATCTGCGATAGCGACTCCCGATTTTTGTGGTTTACCTTCTTTCTCCCCAGTAATACTCATTAGACCACCTGATGCTTGTATCATCGCATCATAACCAGATTCGTCTGATTTGCTCGAGGTTTCAGAAAAAGCAGTTATAGAACAGTAAATTAATTTACTGTTTATTTTTTTTAACTGTTTCTCACCTAGTCCATATTTTTCAAGTGTTCCAGCCCTGTAATTTTCAATCAAAATATCACAAGACTTAATCAGTTTCTTGATTATTAGGGCGCCTTCTTTCGTTGAAAAATCACAAGTTAAAGAGCGTTTATTTCTATTGGTAGATAAAAAATAAGCAGCATCTGAACTATCAAGTCTCTTTTTGCCGCTCAACCAAGGAGGGCCCCATTGACGAGTATCATCCCCCACTTCTGGCTTCTCAATTTTTATTACCTCAGCACCATAATCAGCGAGTAACTGAGTAGCCCATGGCCCTGCCAAAATACGACTCATATCCAATATTCGGACACCTTTTAATAAAGGATTATTACGCATATAACACCCGTCTATTATCAGTAATCCATTCACTCCAAGAACCGGGGTATAAGGCAGGTTCAGTTATACCTGCAATCACCGCCGATATCGAAAGATGGCAAGCCGTTACTCCAGAGCCGCACATTACGCCCCAGTCCTGACAATTGGTTATATTTTTATTTGCAAATATCTTTTTTACTATAGATTGTTCCTTCCAACTACCATCTGGGTTTACAAAATCCATAAAAGGAATATTTATAGCATTCGGTATATGTCCTGCAATTTTATCAATCGGCTCTGACGTGCCACTAAAACGATCTTTATCTCTTGCATCAACCAGTAAAAAACGAGTTTTATTCAAAAGCCATTGCTCTATCATCTCAGTTGACCACGTTGTAAGTGTATTTGTACTTGCTTCAAAATCACCTTCAGTAATAACTGGTAATAATTGAGTTAAAGTAAAATCAGAGCTTAGCCATGCTTTCATACCTCCATCAAGCACTGAAACTCTCTTGTGACCTAGCCACCTGAGAAGCCACCATAGCCTTGCAGCAATAGCACTATTGCTATCATCATAAACAATTACATGACTTTCTTTTGAGATCCCCCACATTCGAAAAAGAGCAGATATTTCGTTTATATCAGGTAAGGGATGTCGACCGGTTAGTGGGGTAATTTTTCCAGCCAAATCATTATCTAAATGGGCGTAAACTGCATTAGGAATGTGCCCTTGATTGTATGAGTTTTGACCTTGACATGGATCTATCAAAGAAAAACGCGTATCAATAATCACGTAATTATTATTATTTATACAATCAACCAATGATGATGGTGTTATCAATACATTATTATCAAGCATAAATTATCCAAAAGTAATGAAAAATTGACAAAAAAGACGTTATATACTTGTACCAAAGTATACTCTCATAGACAATACGATTACTAAAAATAAATAAGGACAATGTCAGTGAGGAAAATAATTGTTGGACTAAAACGAGTCATTGACTACAACGTTCGTGTAAGAGTACGTCCAGATGGCAGCGGTGTCGAAACAGATGGTGTCAAAATGAGTATTAATCCATTTGATGAAATTGCACTCGAAGAAGCATTGCGAATTAAAGAACAAGGTAAAGCTGATGAGATTATTGTGCTGTCAATCGGTGCAAGCGAATCCCAGCAACAACTTAGAACAGGCCTAGCAATGGGTGCTGATAGGGCTATATTAATAGAAACTAACGAAAACCTCGACCCTCTCAGTATCACTAAAGTTTTTCAAAAAATCATATCGCAAGAAAACCCAAATCTAGTAATATTGGGTAAGCAAGCAATTGATAATGATAATAATCAAACAGGACAGATGCTCGCGGCACTCCTTGAGTGGCCACAGGCCACTTTTGCTTCAAAAATTTCATTAAATGACACTAAAGCTGAAGTAATTAGAGAGGTTGATGCTGGTCTAGAAACTATCGAAATCAACCTGCCCGCTATTATAACGGTGGATCTAAGGCTTAATGAGCCAAGATACGTTAAATTACCGGATATCATGAAAGCCAAGAAAAAACCTCTAGACGTTATTGCGTTTGGAGACCTTGATATTACACCTAATGATGCAATTAAAATTCTCAACACTGAGCCACCAGAGCAAAGACAAAAAGGCATAATGGTGGATAATGTTCCCGCGCTTATAAAAGAACTCGAAAATAAAGGCTTAATCTAATGAACAAAATTCTCGTAATTGCTGAACATAATGGTACTGAGATAAATGGCAGCACCAATAAGTGCGTCACTTGTGCAAGTAAAATAGAAAATTGTGAAATTGATGTAGTTGTATTTTCGAAAAATGGTGATATTTTGGCCTCAAAGGCGGCAAAAATAGATGGGGTAAATAAAGTTATCAAGATCGATGGCGACATAAACGAATTCAGTTTAGCGGCTATAATCGCCCCTCAAATTAAACACATATCCAGTGATTACTCTCATATTTTCGGCCCGTCTACTACTTTTGGTAAAGACCTTATGCCAAGAGTTGCTGCACTATTGGATACCAATCAAATTAGCGACATCATGGAAGTAATTACATCGCACTCATTCAAAAGGCCTACTTATGCTGGTAACGCCATTCTAACTATAGAGGTTGCAAAGTCAGAAAAAATCATAGCTACAATAAGGACGGCATCATTCACTGCGGCAGAAAATAACAATAATGCCAATATCGATACTGTCTCCCATGATATTCAATTACCAGACCACACAAAATACATCTCTCTGCAATCCGGTAAATCAGACCGTCCCGACCTCCAAACCGCAAAAAAAGTGGTATCTGGTGGAAGAGCACTAGCGAGTGAAGAAAATTTTAAAATTATATACGAACTGGCTGATTCTCTAGGTGCCGGTGCTGGCGCATCAAGAGCCGCTGTTGATGCAGGTTATGTTCCTAACGAAATGCAAGTCGGTCAAACAGGAAAAATTATAGCGCCCGATCTTTATCTTGCTATCGGTATTTCTGGTGCAATTCAACACCTTACAGGAATTAAAGACGCGGGAACGATTGTTGCTATCAACAAGGATGAAGATGCTCCTATTTTCGAAGTAGCTGATATAGGCCTAGTCGGCGATTTATTTAAAATAATACCAGAGCTAAAAGCTGCTCTCGACGGTTAAATCTATAATTTAGATAATACCGAATCAGCTTTACTTGCTTCAATTTTACCGGGCTCTTCAATCATCAAGTCAGTAATGACTCCGTCATCAGCGATCATGGCAAATCTCTTGCATCGAATCCCCATACCAAAATTACTATTATCATTATCAAGGCCAATTGATTTTGTATAATCACCATTACCGTCTGCTAGCATTAAAATCTTATCGCCCACAGCCTTATCAACACCCCAAGCATGCATCACAAAAGTATCATTGACTGACATACATGCAATTGTATCCACTTTCTGGGCATATATTTCATCTGATAGATCTAAATAAGACGGTAAATGGCTCATTGAGCATCCCGGAGTAAATGCACCAGGTACTGCGAAAAGGACGACTTTTTTTCCATTAAATAGATCATCAGTACTCATCGGTGCTGGACCGTTATCAGTCATTACTGTGAAGACACCTTGAGGTAATTTGTCACCGACTTTTATTGTCATTAGATCTTCCTTTTATTTATAATTTTTAGGGTAATATCAAACTTTAATTAACATTCATTTTCTGCGATGTGAACAACCAACCCATCAAGCTCATTCGTTACTTCAATTTGGCAGGTTAAACGGCTGTTATCGCGACGATCAAACGCAGCATCTAGCATACTGTCTTCCATATCATCAGGAGCTGGTAACTTACTTAGCCATTCTGGATCAATATATGCGTGACAGGTTGCACATGCACATGCGCCACCGCATTCGGCAGGCAAACCATCTAAGTCGTTATTAACTGCACCTTCCATCACGGTATAGCCAATATCGACATCAATCTCATGTTTGCCACCATCTTGGGTGACATAGTTAATCTTAGGCATTTAATTCCCCGTCAATTGACGTCATTATTGATTGATTTAATTATCCAGAGCAAACGTCATGAGGTATTTTCAAGCACTTAAATCCTTGCTGCTTGAGCCTGGGCCCGCCTTTTGGCAAGATCATCTGCTTGTTTTTTTGCTGCATTTTCAGCTAGTTCTATTTGCTTATTTCTAGCAATGTCACTTTCTATAACAGCAATCCATTGGCCTGAAATACGTTGTGATCGTTTTGTTTTGCTAGCAGCTTTAAATGCATCAATAGCCTCAAGATATTCTTTTTCATTATACAGGCACATACCAAGTGAGATTTGTGCGTTGTCCGGGCTCTTGATCTTTCCCTTCTTTATACCAGCTTTTACTGATTTTACGCAGTCACCATACATAGCTAGATTCAGATAAGCATTACCCAATCTCAGGTCTAATTCACCTTCATCTGATAATTTTGCAGCCATCTTAAGAGCAGGAATTGCCATCTCATCTTCCGAGGCTAGAGTAAATGCTTGAGACATCAGTCTATAATTTTTTGCATTACCTTCTACGCGTCCATTTTTAATTTCTTTATCTAAGAGAAGAGCACCTTTAAATGGCACTTCTGCCTGCATAAACAATTGTGCCATTGTTATTATTTCAGCTGGTTTTTCCAATAAACCTTGTGTGTGGGCAGCATCATATGCATATATCAAATTCTCATCTTCACCTAGTTCCGTATAAGCGCCTGCTAGAGAGAACCAATATCTCTTTTTAGGCCAATTGAGTATCAATGTTTTTTGTATATCCCTAACTTTTTCAAAATTTTCTTGCTGGAAATATGCAAAATTTAGAAGCACAAACCAGTCTTCTTTTGCTAGCGGTTCTTTACTCGCTAATTTTCTTGCGTCAGATAATTTCTTTGTTGCAGCTGCAATTTCAAGCTCTTCTCTGGCTTTTTTTAGCTCCGCTTCAGCAGTAATTACCGCTGCCGCTCTCTGTGCTTTTTTTCGCCTCACATCTACAACTAAAGCTGTTTCAATCGGCTCTATCATTTCACCATAACGCTCTATTTGATAAAGATTTTGAGCATAGAGAATATATGCGTCTGGTGTAGGATTAATTTCTAATTTCAAATATTCCTCTATCAGAGAAATAGCCGCTGAATAATTTTCTTCCATCGTATTTAACTGAGCTAATGTATACGTCGTAGTTTTCTTTATTTGTTCTTCGATGGTTGGAATTCTTAGCATTTCTTGATAGGCGCTCATTGCCCTAGGAATGTCTTCCATGTTGTAGTAAACGAAGCCTAGATAATTCATTACATTCTGGCGCTCATAGTCAGAAATTTTTGTACTGGCTCGTAGGGCATTTAATATCTTTAGCGCTCCATCGTTATCTTCAGTCTCCATCAATTCTTGAGCTTTGGTAATTTTCGCATAGACGCTCTTACTAACCGCCTGTGATTTTTTTGTTTTTTTATTATCACGACGATCACGCTCACTGACTCTATCGTTCTCTGATTGAGCGCTACTAGGTGTTGTTTGAGCAAATAAAGGCCCTACCAAAAATATTGAAACGGTAAGGACTGCGAGTAGCTGTTTAATTATATTTTGTTTTATTGACATACTTACACCTTTATTTCTTTTACCCTAGTTACTATGTTTATCATTAATATAAATCAATCTTCAATTTTAAACGTTATTCTCGTTTTTACCCCTGATACAGATTGAGGCACTCCATCTACTACACGTGGCTTATATTTAAATTTTAATACCGCTCTTTGTGAAGATCTATCGAATAATGAGCTAGTGCAGAATTCTGCAAATGGATCCGAAGTTGTACCCGCCGGTGTTACAGTAAAGCTCATATCGCAATAACCCTCTAAATTCCTGGATAAAGCTCTCGCTGGATAAATAGGTGCCACTCTAACAATAGGTAGATAATCACCTTCAGCAATATTCATTCCGCCAGGACCACCTATGTTTAGGTCATTCGACACTGATGGAGGTGGTATATTAATTGTTGGTGCATTTGGATCAACCGAATCCATATCTTGAGGTGGCATCTCTTGAGGTATCTCAGGAGGTTTTGGTGGTTTTTCAGGAGTTATGTCTTCAGTGTTAATATTTTCATTACGCTTAACCCTCACAAACTCAAGCAAATGTCTAGCTCTTGGTTCTGTTAAGGCACTTTTTCCTGATGCAATGAGTAAATGCATAACAAACAGAAGGCTTATAGTAATTGCAGACCCGGCTAATATTGAAATTGCATATCTAGCGTACATGGATTATACCTCTTCTGTTTTCTTAATTATTTGCCGCAATTGAAACGTTATAGACACCGGCTTGTCTCGCAGCATCCATCACAACAACCAATAATTCATTCGTTGATTTTTTATCTGCTTGGATAACTACCGACCCTTTAGGATTCTCCGCATGCATTCTTTCTATGTTTGCTCTTACTGCCCTCGGATCTATTAATCTTCTGTCTATCCAGATTTCATCATTAGGACTAATAGCAATTAATATATTGGCATCCGCAATACTTTCTGAGGTTGGTGCATCTGGTCTATTAACATCTATTCCTGCTTCTTTGATAAAAGACGCGGTCACGATAAAGAAAATTAGCATAATAAATACCACATCCAACATTGGTGTTAGATTAATTTCTTCTGACTCTTCTTCTTGTCCTAAATTTATACCTTTACGCATATGCTTTCACCTTTAATGATCTATTGTGAGAGAGTCTTCTAAAAACTCTACTTCTCTTGCGGCACGCCTGGTTAGGAGTGTTACTAAAAGAACACCCGATAAAGCTCCTACCATTCCAGCCATTGTTGGAACGGTTGCCTGTGATACTCCAGCCGCCATAGCTCTAACATTACCTGAACCTGATACTGCCATCACCTCGAAAACCTTAATCATGCCTGTCACAGTACCAAGAAGGCCTAAGAGAGGACATAAGGCTACCAATGTCTGAATCATTGGTATTGACCCATTAGTTGCCATAGAAAATCTGGAAATCATGCCTTCTCTTATTTGATGGGCCTGCCAGGAGCGACGCTCGCTCCTTGCATCCCAATTGCTTTTAATATCACTTGCTAGTTCCGTCATAGTTGAACGAAAATACATCAATCGCTCAATGATTAAGGCCCACATAAGGAATATTGTTACTGCAATCCATCTGAGTACATTACCACCAAGATACAAGAAATCGATGATTGCGTCCCAAGAGTCATATAACCAATACATAACTACCCCTATACTCGATTAATTCTTGTTTTCTGAGTGATTTGCAACAATTCCAGCACTCTGTGATTGCAAGATATTAATTATCTTGCGACTCTGCCCACTAACTAAGGTGTGAAGCAATACCATTGGTATCGCAACACATAACCCCAATACTGTAGTCATGAGCGCCTGTGAGATACCCCCTGCCATTAGTTTTGGATCGCCGGCACCATAAAGCGTTATCACTTGGAAAGTTTTTATCATTCCAGTCACTGTACCAAGTAATCCCATCAATGGTGCGACTGCTGCTATGACTTTAATAAACAACAAACCTTTTGTAAGGTCAGGCATCTCTTTCAAGGCAGCCTCACTTAATTTAAGCTCAACGGTTTCTATATCAGCTCCCTTAGCTTGATCATAAGCAGATAAAACTCGACCTAATGGATTGTCCATTGATGCAGTTTCTTTTGTTAATTGAGCGGTTACATTACGACTGTCTTTAGTAAGTGAAATCCATCGCCATACAGCAATCATTAGACCAACAATTCCTAATGCAATAATACAATAACCAACAATGCCGCCTTGGTTGATACGCTCAGTAATCGTCGGTGATTCTACTAATAAAGCCAGAATTCCACCGCGTGTAACATCCAAACCTATTGCTACGTAGCCATCTGTGGCCTCCATCATATCTTCTGCTGAGTTAGTATATTGAGATTGCTCGGGCTGTCTTTGCAACTCGGTGACATTTCCTGTCGTAGTATCGTATTGAAGGTAGCCATCTTCGAAGACCAGGTTGAACACACCAATTCGAACAACATCAGATGTTATTCTTTCGCCATCCGCCGATGCATACTCTGTAGTGAACCTTGCAATTTTTCCTTGCTCACTAATTTCCCTTTGAAGCTCATACCATAAACCTTCAATATCCTGAATGGATGCGAGGCTATTTGCGCTGGCCATCTTATTACCAAGCTCAACCAAGAATGCTTCACGATTTGGATACTGAATATTGGTTAATGAACCATTGAAACGTGTTTGAGCATCACCTGATACAGTCTGCAATACACCAAATAGTTCTTTTAGAGCACCTAATCTTTTATCTAAAGCCGCTCTTGCATCAACAATCAATTGTTGATTATCGGCAAAGGTAGATTCTAAATCTTCACTTCTGTTCTCTTGACGAGTTCTTTCAGCTCTTGAATCATTTAAGATTTTTTGCTGATTATTTCTGTCTGCTTGAAAGCGAGCTTCTCTCTTTTGTGCCTCAACAGAATCTCGTGCTTGCCCTTGTTCGATTTGTTTTAGCAAATCGCCCATTGATGATGCATCTTCTTGTGCATTAGCAATACCAATTGAACCCATCAGTATTAATGTGTAGGTTATAAACTTATTCATTTTAAGATGCCTCCTTTGCAGCTTGTACCGGAATTAGCATTAATTCTGGTGCAATTAACTGTCTTGCCATTCTTAGTCCTTTTCGTATTTCCGCACGATGCTCATCATCTACTACCCAATCATTTTGATTAACGTCCCAAATACCTGTTATTGAAGAGTCATCCGATTGAAAATACAGTCCAATTCTACCAACTCTCAACATATTATAATCACGAACCCCATAATCACTGCCAAGATCCAATGATTGCTTATAATATTCAGCGGAAGAGCCGTAATCCAATTCAATTTGATAAGATTCCATGACTTTTCTGAATTTTTCAGCAACACTGACATCCGAACGAGACATTAATAATTTCAAAGCATCTATACGTTTAGTTCTTTCTTCTATCAAGAAAGGAATATCTAAAGCTACGGATTGATCCAAGCCATCAATCATTCTCTCCATTAAAGGAAAGATTTGACGATTAATGACATCAACTTGATCCATAGATATTTGAATATCTTCAAGTGTAGCCTCTTGACCTTGCACTTGAGCATTCATGAGTCGGTTATAGACTTTAAGCCCATCGATTTCTTTATTAATGGCACGATATTGATCGGTAAGAGTTCTCGTACCTTCAACTTTTTCATTAATTCTTTCTTGAGAAGCCTGAGCTAATTGTAATCTTTTAGCGTCAGCCCTAAGAACATCATCGACCGATTGAGCAACTAAATTACCAGACATCAATACAAGACCGATTGTCGTAGTTACTAATTTAACTGCCAAGCTATTATTTATGCACCGTTTCATGGGCACTCCTTAAAAGTTTATTTAAATTACTTTTACACTATCCCCGATAAAAAAGGAATGATGCACTTATTTCATTACCAAATTATATTATGTTTTTTTTTGATTAAAAATCAAGTATTGCTGGGCCTTATTAGTATTTAAAAACTATATAGTTGTTGTAGCCTCACCACCACTTAATCTAATTTAAGCGTGGATAAGAATACCATAATAAAAAAATATCGCTAGTCCTTAAGAAAGTTACTTTTTCAACAATAAATGTGCGGAGAGTTCGAGCTTTGCAATTTGAGATAAATGCACCTCGTCAGGCCCATCCGCCAACCTAAGCGATCTCGCCCCTGCCCAAGCTGAAGCTAAGCCAAAATCTTCACTAACACCGCCCCCACCATGAACTTGAACGGCCCTATCAATAACTCTTAACGCCATATTAGGCGCCACAACCTTTATCATTGCTATCTCTTTACGCGCTAATTTGTTTCCCTGCTTGTCCATCATGTCAGCAGCTTTTAGGGTAAGTAGTCTCGCTTGCTCGATATCAATCCTTGAATTTGCGATCATTTCCTTGACTACCCCTTGTCGAGATAATTCCTTACCAAAAGAAACTCTTGCAGCCGCTCTTTCGCACATCCTTGATAACGCCCTTTCTGCCATACCAACAAGACGCATACAGTGATGAATTCTTCCTGGCCCAAGCCTTCCTTGGGCTATTTCAAAACCTCTACCCTCTCCTAAGAGTATATTATTTTTGGGAACACGAACATTCTTAAAAGTAATCTCCGCATGACCATGTGGTGCGTCATCATAACCATAAACCATTAAAGGTCTAATCACATCAACACCCTTAGAATCCAAAGGAATCAGTATCATTGATTGTTGTGCGTGCCTGGCGGCATTGACATCTGTTTTACCCATAAATATAAGTATTTTACATCGAGGGTCCATAGCGCCTGAAGTCCACCACTTGTGGCCATTGATTACATACTCGTCACCTTCAAGAGTAATAGTTGATTCGATGTTTGTAGCATCAGAAGAGGCCACTCCAGGTTCTGTCATTGCAAATGCGGATCTTATTTCCCCATTCAATAACGGTGTTAGCCACAGATCTTTTTGCTCTTGAGTGCCATACCTAACCAGGACTTCCATATTTCCAGTATCAGGAGCTGAGCAATTAAATACCTCAGAAGCAATCAGGGATCTTCCCATTATCTCTGCAAGTGGCGCATATTCGAGATTATTGAGTTGAGCGCCATATTCGCTATCAGGCAAAAATAAATTCCATAAATTCTCTTGTTTCGCAAGTGTTTTTAACTCTTCCATAATGGGCGGGATCTGCCAGCGAGAATCGCCTTGATTCAAAGAATCATAAAAAACTTTTTCATTTGGATAAATATACTCATCCATGAAGCTAATTAATCGATTTCTTAACTCAACAACTTTTAAAGAATAGTCAAAATTCATTATCTTATACCTTGCAAATTAATTATTATATTTTACGTTAAATATCCTCAACAATGTTGAAGTTTACTACCATTTAAAGGAATAAAACATTGGAGAAGAAATTCAATCTTTAAGTTATCACCCTATCATTAGAAATACCAAGTAATGATTTATTCGAAACCATATTAACGGAAATATATTCGAAAGACGTAAAAGAATAAATGTATTATAATGCGGCAGTATTGACATAAATACGCCCTTACAACATTATTTATATTATTAATATGAAAAAAATATGAAAAAAATAAAAATAAGCTCAAGAAACGAGAGTTCCTTTTTACTTTCACTGTTATCATTGCCATCAAGAGGACGCTAGGGAAAATTTAATATCTCATACATTATTATTAACCTCGCATTCAAAAAACGAATGGTGGGGTTTTTTTTAAGATAAACGCATATTTAAAGCAACAACATAAGAGGAAACGCAAGCAATGCAAATGTATTCAGAAAAAGATGTAGATTCATCAGTATTAATGGGTAAACGTGTCGCAATAATTGGATATGGCAGTCAAGGTCGTGCTCACGCACTCAATCTTAAAGATAGTGGTCATAATGTAGTAGTTGGGTTACGCAAGAACGGACCTAGCTGGAAAAAAGCAATTGCTGATGGACTTGAAGTAGCAGAGCCAGTAAACGCGGTAAAAGGTGCAACAATCACTGCATTTCTAACGCCAGATCTCACCCAAGAGGAACTCTACAAAAGTATTGAAGGTGCCTTAGAGATTAATTCTGCAATCTTGTTCGCTCATGGATTCAATATTCATTATAAGCAAATCATGCCTCGTAATGATTTGGATGTTTTTCTAATCGCTCCAAAAGGACCTGGTGGACTAGTTCGTCGTCAATATGAAGAAGGTCATGGTGTCCCATGTCTGGTCGCGGTTGAAATTGATCACTCAGGCTCTGCTCTTAATTTGGCTCTTGCTTACGCACATGGAATTGGTGGGGCCCGAGCTGGAGTAATAGAAACAACTTTCAAAGAAGAAACCGAAACTGACTTATTTGGTGAGCAAGCTGTTTTGTGTGGTGGTGCGACAGAGTTAGTCGTCGCAGGTTACGAAACTCTTACTGCTGCCGGTTATCAACCAGAAGTGGCATACTATGAGTGCATGCATGAATTAAAACTTATCGTAGATTTATTGCATGAAGGTGGACTTAAAAAAATGCATGAATTCATTAGTGATACTGCGGCTTATGGAGACTTAGTTAGTGGCCCTAGAGTAATTGATGAGCATGTAAGAAATAAAATGAAAAAAATTCTAACAGAAATTCAAGATGGTACATTTGCAAAAAATTGGATCGATGAAAATAATGCAGGCCAACCTGAATTCAAAAGAATGATGAACGAAGATTTAAATCATTCTATAGAGAAAGTAGGTTCTGACCTTCGCAGTCGTATGGATTGGTTAGAAAACTAATCTTTATAATAGAGCTATGAGAAGAACAATAATTATCAATAATGTATAGTTTTTGGTAAGAATTGAACTTTAATCTAATGAGGGTAGGAAAATGAGTTATAAGGGCGGCAAATTTATTTGGCATAATGGTCAAATTATTAACTGGGATGAAGCAAAAGTTCATGTACTGTCTCATGCCCTTCATTATGGATCGTCAGTATTTGAAGGAATTAGAGTCTATAAAACGCCAAACGGTTTAAAAGTATTTCGCTTGGGAGATCATATTAAACGTTTATATAATTCTGCTAAAATATACAGAATGCCTATTCCGTTTTCTGAGCATGAAATTATTGATGCTTGCAAAAAACTAATTACTGATAATAATCTCGACAATGGTGCTTATATAAGGCCAATTGCTTTTCGTGGCTATGGTGATATTGGATTAGCGCCTAAAAAAGATCATCCAGTAGACGTTTCTATCGCGGCTTGGGAATGGGGTACTTATTTAGGTACAGAAGCACTTGAAAAGGGGGTTGATGTCTGCGTTTCTAGCTGGCAAAGAGTTGCACCAAACACCATCCCAACTCAAGCAAAGGCAGGTGGAAACTATCTATCCAGCACACTAATAAGCACTGAAGCAAAACGCCTTGGCTTTGACGAGGGTATCGCTTTATCTACGGATGGAATGGTTAGCGAAGGTGCCGGTGAAAATCTTTTTTTAGTCAAGGATGGTCGGTTATATACGCCCCCTGCCTCATCAGGTATTCTCACTGGCATTACCCGAGATACAGTAATCAAACTTTGTTCACGCCTAGGATTATCTGTAAGCGAACAATCCATCAATCGTGAGTCTTTGTACCTTGCTGATGAAATGTTTTTTACTGGCACTGCTGCTGAAATTACACCCATTAGTTCTGTTGACAGAATTGCTATAGGATCAGGAAAAAGAGGTGTTATCACGAAGCAGCTTCAAGATCAATTTTTTGGTCTATTCTCATCCCAAACCAGTGATAATGATAATTGGCTAGATACTATCTAGTATCAGTTTACCCGGTAATCTGGACAAACTAACTTATCTCATGGAAATAAATAAACCAAAAACACTTTTCGAGAAAGTCTGGACAGAGCATGAGGTCAATCATGAGACTTCTTCGAGTCCGGCTATACTTTACATAGATTTACATCTCATTCATGAAGTTACTACACCCCAAGCATTTTCTTTGCTTAAAAATTTAAATTTAAGCGTGAGAATGCCGAATTTAACCATTGGAACAATGGATCACTCAACACCTACCGTCCCCGTTCGCTCTTTCAAAGATATAGAAATTGCAGGAAAAAGTGCAGCAAACCAAGTTAGGACTATGATGAAGAATTGCGAAGAATTTGGTATTGAGCTGTTCGGGTTTGAAAGCAAAAATAGAGGTATTGTTCACGTAATCGGTCCTGAACTTGGCCTGACGCAGCCTGGTAAAACAATTGTTTGTGGTGACAGTCATACCAGCACACATGGAGCTTTTGGTGCGCTTGCATTTGGAATCGGTACAACTGAAGTTGGGCATGTACTAGCTACGCAATGCTTGTTACAACGAAAACCAAAAACATTACTTATCGAAGTCAATGGTCACCTCAATAAGGGCGTCACTGCAAAAGATTTAATCCTAGCCATCATCGGGCAAATAGGCGTTTCTGGGGGTACCGGCTATATAATGGAATTCAAGGGCGATGCTATATCCAACATGGATATGGAGGCACGTCTAACTATCTGTAATATGTCCATCGAAGCAGGAGCTAAATCAGGAATGATTGCACCTGATGATACAACATATAATTATCTATATGGACGACCAAGATCACCAAAAGGAAGTGACTGGGATAGAGCATTGTTACGTTGGAAATCACTCCCAAGTGACTCCGAAGCTACCTATGATAAAAAAGTATCAATAGATGCAAGTAAATTAACGCCTATGGTCACATTTGGAACAAATCCAGGGATGGTGATTGGTGTTAATGATTCTGTCCCTCAAAAGAAAAATGACAAGAGTTTTAATAAGTCACTTGAATACATGCAAGTTTTGCCTGGCAAACTGATATCAGATAATGAAGTTGATGTCGTATTTATTGGGAGCTGTACAAACTCGAGAATTAATGACTTGCAACAAGCAGCTCAAATATTAAAAGGAAGAAAGATTTCTAAAAAAGTTAAGATGCTGGTTGTTCCTGGCTCTCAAAAAATAAAAAAAGAAGCTGAAGACCTAGGTTTAGATAAAATATTCATATCTGCTGGAGCACAATGGAGAGAATCAGGATGCTCAATGTGCTTGGGTATGAATGGAGATACAGTAAGCTCTGGCAAATTAAGTGTCAGCACCAGTAACAGAAATTTCGAAGGACGCCAAGGAAAAGGGGCACGAACAATATTAGCCAGCCCACTAACTGCAGCTGCATCAGCGATTGAAGGTCGAGTCGCAGATCCACGAAAATATTTATAAAAATATCATGAAACCACTAAAGTTCATAGAATCAAATACCATTGCTTTACCAACTACAGACATTGATACAGATCAAATTATACCTGCGCGCTTTCTTACAACAACTACTCGTGAAGGGCTGGGAGATAATCTATTCCATGATTGGCGGTACAAAGATAATGGTAAGAAAAATCCAAATTTTTTACTCAATCAAGACAGTAGCAAAAACTGTCAGATTTTAATTGCTGGTGATAATTTTGGTTGCGGTTCATCTAGAGAGCATGCGCCATGGGCGCTTATGGATTATGGATTCAAGGCTGTAATAAGTACCAAAATTGCAGATATCTTTAAAAGTAATTCCTTAAAAAATGGCCTATTACCTATAGTTGTAGATGAAGAAACGCTAATGGATTTATTGGATAACTCCGGAGAAAAAATTATAATTAATGTTGAAAAATCTGAGATACAGACATCAACTAAAAAAATAATAAAATATACAATAGATAAATTTTCAAAATATTGTCTTACCGAAGGTATAGATCAACTTGGATATATCCAGAGGCATAAAAATGAAATTAAAAAATTTGAGGAAATAAGAACATGGACGCCTTAATAACATTATTGCCTGGTGATGGCATAGGACCTGAAGTTACAAAATCAGGGCGATCTATATTAGATACAATTGGTAAAGAGTTCGGTCACAACTTTAGCTTCTCAGAGCAACACATTGGTGGCTCAGGAATAGATCATTGTAATGACCCCTTACCCTCAGATACGATTTCTAGTTGTAACGAATCAAATGCCGTTATACTTGGTGCAGTGGGAGGTCCTAAATGGGACAATCCAAATGCGAAAATTAGACCAGAGCAAGGATTATTAGGGTTGCGTGCAGCGCTAAAAGTCTTTGCAAATATCCGCCCTGTACAGATAATACCCTCTCTATCAAATGCATCGCCATTAAAAAATCATCTTCTCAAAGATGTTGATCTTCTAGTGATTCGTGAACTTACGGGAGGAATATATTTTGGCGAAAAAAAACGCAATAAATCTTCTGCCAGCGATCTATGCATCTACCATGATTATGAGGTTGAGCGAATCATTAGAGTGGCGGCGAAACTAGCAAAAACAAGAAAAAATAAATTATGCTCTGTAGACAAAGCTAATGTTTTAGAAACATCTCGTCTTTGGAGGGATATAACAACAAAGACAATGGCCTCTGAATTTCCAGATACTGCTATAGAGCATATTCTAGTTGATGCAGCAGCTATGTATCTTATTAACCGTCCTGCCGACTTTGATGTAATAGTAACCGAGAATATGTTTGGAGATATTCTAACTGATGAAGCATCAATGCTATCTGGGTCGATGGGCATGCTTCCATCTGCATCTTTAGGTGAGAGTAGCGTTGGTCTTTATGAGCCAATTCATGGCTCTGCACCAGATATTGCTGGCAAAGGAATTGCCAATCCATGCGGCATGATAGGAAGTGTCGCTCTGTTATTAAGGCATAGCTTAAACCTAAACGAAGAAGCTGATTTATTAGAACAAGCAATTTATGATGCGATTGAAGGTGGTGCAAGAACAGCTGATATTGCAACCAATAATGAAAATATTCTTAGTACGGATGAAATGACCAATGTCATTATAAATCGACTAAAAAAATAGAGCTTTTTTACAAAATATATATGAAGATAAAAAATCTTGTAAGACCTGAAGTTCTTGATTTACCTACTATAAATGCACCAGAGGTAAGTCATGGAATGATTCGTATGAATGCGAATGAATCTCCCAGCTCCCCATGGCAAAAAAGCAAGGCTATACCACTTAATCGATATCCGCCAGTTCGTCCAAATTCTTTAACTCAAGGAATGGCAAATTTTTACGGCGTCAATAAAGGAGAAATACTCCTATCAAGAGGCAGTACCGAAGCCATTGATACCATCATAAGAACGTTTTGTAATCCAAATATGGATAGCATTTTGGTTTCTCCACCAACATTTGATATGTATCAGTTTTTTGCTAATTTGAATTCAATTAGTATCGAAGAAGCACCACTAAAAGCTGAAAATAATTTCGTTTTAGAAATTGATGATTTGATAGATGCAATAACCGTGAAAACAAAACTTGTTTTTATATCTACACCGAATAACCCATGCGGATCATCTACAACGATAAACGATATAACTTCAGTTCTAGAGGCGGTTAAAGATAATGCTATTGTCGTTGTGGATGAGGCATATATTGAGTTTAGCTCAATCGAGTCAATGATCAAAGAGATTCGAAATCATGAAAACCTCATTGTATTAAGAACACTATCAAAAGCTTTTTCTCTAGCTGGAGCTAGATGTGGCGCAATGATATCAAGTGCAGAAGGCATAGATCTTCTGAAGAAAACAGCTCCACCATTTTCTTTCTCTACGCCCACAATAAATCATATTGAATCAGTTTTATCATCAAATGACATAAAGGCGAATAATCGTCACATAAAAAATATAGTCATCCAAAGAGAGCGCCTAAAAAAGTCGCTGTTGACATTAGCATGTGTAGATAAAGTCTGGAAAAGTGATGGTAACTTTTTACTTGTTCGTTTTAAAAATACTAATAGTATTTTAAACGCACTAGAAGAAAATCAAATATTGGTTGGACAAATTAAAAATAGTGATACCCTGAAAGATTGCCTGAGAATCACCGTGGGAAATTCAGAGGAAAATAAAAAGCTAATAGAAGCTATCTCCTCAATTATATAACGAAGAGGTAATAAAACGGATTTAAATCATAATTTCTTTTGGAATCTCTCTTAAATTATAATTTGATGCCATCGACTTAACATACGCACCCGTATTCCCTATCAGAATAGTATCGCCCTCGATGGTCAATGGAAATTTTCTATTAATTCCCAATTTATCTCCGGACTCACACACAGGTCCAACTATTGTTACACTCTGAGTATTGGGTAAACCGTATCTAGATAAATTAACAATTTCATGAAAAGCACCATACAAAGCTGGCCTAATCAGAGTATTCATACCTACCCCAACACCAATATAATAATTCTTCCCTTTTTCTTTTAACTGAGTTACTTTCGTTAAAATAACTCCCGCCTCACCAATAATATACCTTCCTGGTTCTAACCAAAATTTAAACCTAGGGTGTTTTATTTTCAACTCCAAAAGCAAAGTATTAAGCTGCTTAAAGTCAAAGGAATTATCATCCAATCTCTCTCTAATTGGAATTCCACCCCCTAGATTTATAATTTTCACCAAAGGCATATTACTTGCAATTTCAACAAGTTTACTGGCTACATCTATCCAGTTGGATGCATTTTTAATGCCACTTCCGCTGTGAGTATGCAAACCCCCAATAGTAATATTATTTGCTTTTGCTAAATGCTTTAGCTCTGAGATTTGAATTAAGGGTATCCCAAATTTTGAGGAGTCACCCCCAGTATTAACATGCTCGTGATGCCCATCACCAACATCTAGATCAATACGAGCCATTATTTTTTTACCCATAAAAATATCTGGCCATGCTTTTAATGGATATAAACTATCCACCGTCACCACAAGATTTCTCTCCAGAGCAAAAATATAATCTTCTTTCGGTGAAAAATTAGGGGTAAATAAGATTCTTGCTGGATCAATATTTGGAAATAAGTTAATTAAATATTGCACCTCTCCAGGAGATACACACTCAAAACCAATATTTTTTTTCACTACAGTTTTTAAAATATCATCGCTATAGTTTGCTTTCATTGCATAAAACAATCCGTCAATAGAATCTAATTGACCAAGCCTATCAATATTTTCATTAATTGTATCAACGTTATAAATAATGGAATTTCTATGTACTTCAGATAGCTCAAGCAATTGAGTAATTTTACTAGTCCACCAAATTGGTTTCTCAGATGAAATAGTTTTAATCATGGTAAGGATTTACCAAGCAGGTGCTTCAGTAGTCGCTCCAAGAGATGCAGATGTCACTGAAGATCGATATTTCGCTAAAGCGCCTCGCTTGACATCCGATGAAGGTCGACTCCAAGCAAGCTTTCTTTGATCCAGGATATTTTCGTCTATGATTAGGTCAATAGATTTATTCTCAGCATCTATCCTAATCTTATCGCCATCTTCAATCAGAGCTAAAGGACCACCAACCATAGCTTCGGGAGAAACATGACCAACCACAAAACCATGACTGCCACCAGAAAATCTGCCATCAGTTATAAGCGCAACATCTGAGCCCAGACCTTTTCCTATAATTGCACCTGTTGGGCTGAGCATTTCTCTCATGCCAGGCCCGCCTTTAGGACCTTCATAGCGAATCACCACAACATCTCCAGCGATTATCTCATCATTTAATATGGCTTTTAATGCATCCTCTTCGGAGTCAAATACTCTAGCAGAACCCTCAAAATATAGGCCTTCTTTTCCAGAAATCTTCGCAACAGAACCTTCAGGAGCAAGATTACCATATAGTATGCTTAAGTGACTTTCCGGCTTTATTGGTGAATCAAGATCCATGATAATTTTTTGACTAGAGGGGTAATCCTCAACATCACGTAAATTTTCTTCTAAAGTTTTTCCCGTAACCGTTATACAATCACCATGCAATAACCCCGCTTCCAATAAGCGCTTCATTAATGGTTGTATGCCGCCAATTTCAATCAAATCAGACATTAGGTATTTTCCACTGGGCCTAACATCGGCCAATACCGGGACACGAGATCCAATTCTAGTAAAATCATCTAGTGTTAAAACAACATCTGCTTCTTTTGCCATAGCAATCAAATGCAAAACTGCATTCGTTGAGCCACTAAGTGCAATTACTACTGTAATAGCATTTTCAAATGCATGTTTCGTCATTATATCTTTGGGTTTTATGTCTTGTTTGATTAAATTAATTACCGCCTCTCCAGCTTTTTGGCAATCTATTAATTTATTCTTCGAGACAGCCTCTTGAGCAGAGCTATTTGCTAGACTCAAACCCATCGCCTCAATAGCAGATGCCATTGTATTTGCTGTATACATTCCCCCGCATGCCCCTGGACCGGGAATTGCAGTACTCTCAACCTCTAATAATTCTTTTTCATCTATTTTTCCACTTGATATTGCGCCCACCGCTTCAAATACAGACACAATATCTCTATTTTTTAACCCAGGTTTAATTGTTCCACCATAAACAAAAATAGAGGGTCTATTAAGCCTTGCCATCGCCATGGCGCAAGCAGGCATATTTTTATCACAACCACCTATAGTGACAAGCCCATCAAATCCCTGTGCTGAAGTAACCGCCTCTATAGAATCAGCAATAATCTCCCTAGAGACCAGCGAATAACGCATACCAGGAGTGCCCATGGAGATGCCATCAGAAACCGTTATTGTGTTAAAAATAACGGGTTTGGCGCCAGATCTTTCTACTCCAATTGATGCCTCTAAAGCCAGTTTATCCAAATGCATATTGCATGGTGTTATCGTGCTCCATGTAGATGCAATGCCAATTTGAGGTAATTTAAAATCGCCATCTTTAAAGCCAACAGCTCTGAGCATAGCTCTACTTGGTGCTTGCTCTAAACCGTCAACAATTTGTTTTGAATATTTTCGTAATGTTTTTTTTGTCATGGTGCTTACCTACAAAATACTAAATCAATAAATTTATTAAGTGAATTATATTACAAAATCGAAAGAGAAAATATCATCATAATGCAGAGTAGTATAACTCACTTTATTAGATAATTTTTCCTGGATTCATGATATTCATAGGATCAATTGTTTGTTTTATAGAGCGCATTAAATTAATCTCGATATTGGACTTATAATGCAATAAATCGGCCTTTTTTAGCATGCCTACTCCATGCTCAGCGCAGATACTTCCGTTAAAATCCATAATACAATCATAAACTGTTTTAGAGATTATTTTTCTAAATTTTTCAAAATTACTCAATGTCATATTTTTCGGTTGCGAAACATTAAAATGGATATTTCCGTCACCAACATGACCAAAAGCCACTATCCTTGATGTTGGTAAAATTCTTAATATTTTCTCCTCTAGTTCGATAATTAAAGCAGAAACTTTGCTAGGAGGTACCGATATATCATGCTTAAAACTTCCCCCTTCGTATTTTTGTGCTGCAGAAATTGAATCTCTAATTTTCCATAAAGCATTTTTTTCTGTTAAGTTCTTAGTAATTACTGCATTGCTTATATGATTTGATTTTACGAAACTCATCAACTGATCATTGCACTCAATGAAAGTCAATTTTGATACTTCTAATAATATGTACCATGAATAGTCGGTATCAAAGGGATGGTTAATATTAGATATATTCTTTTTCACAAGATTTATTGCTCTTTCCGATATTAATTCAAATGTTTCTAAATTATTTCCATATTTTTTTCTCATTTCAAATAAAAGGTATTGAACAGAGGAAATTTCATCGAACCCAAGAAAAGCTGTGACGATATTTCCGGGACACGGATATAGCTTAAGAGTAGCTGAGGTAATAATTCCAAGTGTTCCTTCAGCTCCAATAAAGAGTTGTTTTAGATCATAACCAGAATTATCTTTTATTAAATTAGTCATTCCATTCCATATATCACCGTTAGGAAGAACCACTTCGAGACCCAGCACCTGCGAACGAGTAGTTCCATATTTTAAAACATTTGTACCACCAGCATTCGTGGAAATGTTACCTCCAATTTGACAGCTGCCCGAGGAAGATACATCTATAGGAAAAACAAGACTATAATTACTTACCTTTTTGTGAATATCCTCCAAAATACATCCAGCCTCAACTTCAATTGAAAAATTATTTCTAGAAATACTTTTAATTTTATTTAATTTTTTTAATGAAATTATCACCTGCGAACCTGATTTATCTGGTATTGCACCACCACAGAGACCAGTATTACCGCCTTGTGGAATAATGGCTATTTTATTGGAGGCACATATCTTTACTATTTCAGATACTTGGTTAGCAGATTCGGGGAATAGCACAATCAAAGGAATGCCATCAAAAGTATTACGCCACTCTGTGATATAAGCTTGCATTTCACTGATATCAGTAATCCATGCATTTTCATTGACAGCAGACTTCAGGGTCTCAAGAGGAGAGTCAAGCATATTAATTAATCAATTGTGTGTTATTTTTGTAAGTATGCCAATCAATATTGCTGCCACACATAATTAACACAATTTTTTTGCCATCTAATTTCTCTTTCAATGGGCCCAAAAGAGCAGCTGTAGAAACAGCACATGCTGGCTCAATCGCTAAATTCATTTCATCAAAAAGAAGATTCATTGATTGAGCTATTTGATTCTCGCTAACTAAAAGTGATTGAGTAAGGTTATCTCGACAATACTCAAACGAAATAGGCATTGCAAAAGGTGCGGCAAGGCTATCAGCGATTGTGGCCATATTTTTGATTTTTTGTGGAGAGTTATTTTTTATGCTTTCGTTTATCGAATTGGCATGAAAAGGTTCGACTCCATATATAGATGTAGAAGGTAATTTACCTCTTACATAAGATGAAAGCCCCGCACAGAGCCCACCGCCACCAATTGGAACTACCACTGCATTCATTTCACTATATTGTTCACATATCTCATAACCTAGTGTGGCTGTACCATGAATTATATCAATTCCCTCAAAAGGATGAATAAAAGCACGATTCTCTTTTTGTTTAATTGTTTCAACTTTCCTAAAGGCCGCAGTCGCATCATCAGCGAATACAACTTCCGCCCCTAATTTTCGGCATGACTCTACACGGAATATATTGGATGACTTTGGCATAACAACCTTTGCATTAATTCCGAGCACTCTTGATGCATAGGCTATTGCAATAGCATGATTACCAGCACTGACGGCTGTAACACCATTTTTTAGTTGATTTTTATTTAAACTCAATAATGAAGTTAACGCACCTCTTAACTTAAAAGTTCCTGTGTGTTGAAGAAACTCCATTTTGGCAAATATTTTTGTATTTTTAGAAAATCGCTGCTCTAAATCATAACAACGAACCATAGGTGTATTGACTATATAATCATCTAAAGTACTTCTTAGTTTCTTGATTGCAACTAAATCAACTGAAGTATTCATCTTCGTGACCCTAAATTATATTTATTAACAATTCTATATATTACAAATGGTCGGGACGGAGAGATTCGAACTCACGACCCCCACAACCCCATTGTGGTGCGCTACCAGGCTGCGCTACGCCCCGATTGTTTATTGTGAATTAGTTATTAAAGTCTTTAAGTGAGGGTATATGGTATTAATTACGTAATATTTTATAAACATCTTCAAGTTCTATACGTAACTGCTTGATTATCTGTTGACTTTTTGAGATATCAGATTTGGATTCATCACCCATAAGACGTTGACGAGCACCTCCAATTGTAAATCCTTCATCGTACAATAAAGCTCGTATTTGTCTAATAATTATCACATCTTTTCTTTGGTAGTAGCGTCTATTACCTCGCCTTTTTACTGGTTTTAATTGCGGAAATTCTTGCTCCCAGTATCTTAGGACATGCGCTTTAACACCACATAATTCACTAGCTTCACCAATTGTAAAGTACCTTTTGCCAGGTATTGGGGGTAGCTCGTTATTATTTGCTGGTTCCAACATATCCCTCTACTTTATTTTTCAATTTTTGACCTGGTTTAAATGTAACAACTCGGCGAGCTGAGATAGGTATATTTTCGCCAGTTTTAGGGTTCCTGCCTGGCCTTTGCTTCTTATCGCGTAAATCAAAATTTCCAAAACCAGATAATTTCACTTGATTACCATTCGCTAAGGCTGATTTTAGCTCATCAAAATAAAGCTCAACAAGTTCGCGGGCTTCTCTTTTATTCAAACCTAATTCGTTATATAACGATTCAGCAATGTCTGCTTTTGTTAGTGCCATTAAATCCTAATCTCTTAATTTAGCGAAAAATTTCTTTTCAAGTAAAATCACAGTTTTTGAAATAATCTCATCTGCAACAGTGTCTGTAAGGGTGCGTGATTTTTCCTGCAAAATCAAGCCCAAAGCGATACTTTTTAGTCCTTCTTCTATGTTATTTCCCTCAAAAATATCAAAAACCTTTATTGATTGAATAATTTCAGGTTCTATAAACTTAATTGACTTAATGATATCCGCTGCTTTTATGTCTTTTTTGACAGTAAAAGAGATATCCCTTCTTATCAATGGGTACTTAGAAATCGGCTTAACTTTTAGAGAAACACCAGGATAAGCACTTATAATATTCAACTCAAATAAATAAACATCTCGTTTAATAGAGAATTTTTTAGCTAAAACGGGGTGCAACTTTCCCACTGAGCCAATTTTCAAGCCATTGAGGAGTAATTTTGCTGATTGCCCTTGTTGCAAGGATGCATTGTTATCTGGTTCAAATTCGAATTCATTTTCTATTGTATCAAGGATTAAAATCGACTCCAAATCGCCTTTTATGTCGTAGAAATTCACGTTGATAGATTTTTCTGACCAATGCTCACCTCTTAAAGGTCCCATAATTAGTCCTGCAACTTGCTCGATTTCTTGATGACCATCGTTAGTACTTTCAAAGATTTTACCAATTTCAAATAATCTCACTCGATCCATTTGTCGGGCTACATTCCTAGATGCGACATTTAGCAGTCCCGGCCAGATTGAACCTCGCATTGTCGACATATCTTTAGATAATGGGTTTGCAAGTCTTAATTCTGATTGCTTACCTGTAATAAGCGTATTCACATCATCATCGATAAAACTATAAGTAATAACTTCTTGGTAGTCTCTAGTGCATAAATGATTGGCAATTTTATCAATATTTTTTAAATCGTCATTCGGTAGAGAAAGTGATCTTGATGAAACCTCAGTAAGCTCAGGTATTTTATCAAAACCATATATCCTTGCCACCTCCTCGATTAAATCTTCTTCTATTTGAAGATCGAACCGATATGATGGCACGCTTACCTGCCAATCAATTTTATTTTCACGTATTTTAAAATTCAACCTTACCAATATTTCAGAAATTTTATTAAAATCAATTTTATGACCTAATATTCTCTCAAGACGACGAGAAGTTAATTTTATAGTTTTATTTTTTGGCAGATAATCTTCATTTTTAATATCGGTGACCTTGCCAGCATCGCCACCACAAATAGACAACAATAATTCACAAGCTCTATTTACAGCGATCTTTTGTATCCCTGGATCGACCCCCCTCTCAAACCTCAGAGAGGCATCAGTATGCATGCCATATCCTCGAGCCACTCCTGCCATTACTTCGGTAGGCCAATAGGCGGCTTCAAATAAAACTGATGTGGTGTTTAATGATACTGAAGTCGATAAACCGCCCATAATTCCAGCCATACCAATTGGTCCTGAATCGTCAGTGATTACAACAGTGTCTTTTTTTAATTCGACCTCTGATTCATCAAGCAATACTAAATGCTCATCTTTTTTCGCAAATCTTGGAATTATTGTTCCATTTACTTTTGATAAATCATAGGCATGTAAGGGCTGTCCAAGCTCTATCATTACAAAATTAGTAATATCTACAACTGGGTTAATTGATCTAATTCCTGATTTCCTAAGTTTTTCAACCATCCATAAAGGAGTTAAAGCTTTATTGTCTATATTAATTATAGCCTGAGCTGCCAATCTCGGGCACAAATCAGGAAAGGGGGTTTTAATGGAATATTCCACTTTTGCACTTGGTTTATTGCTAATATCAAATTTGTATTTAATATCTTCCTTACAAGTCCCTGCTAAATCCCTTGCAATACCCAAGACAGAGAAACAGTCGCCACGATTAGGCGTCAAATCTAAATCAATTATACGGTCAGGTAATTTAAGATAGTCAATTAAGCTTGTGCCCACTTTTGCGTCTTGGGGAAAATCCATTATCCCATCTGAATCTAGACCCAATCCAACCTCAGCAGCAGAACATAGCATTCCGAATGATTCGATACCACGAATTTTGGATTTCTCAAGCTTTAGGCCATTTGGTAATGTTTTGCCAGGTAATGCTAATATCGATTTCATACCTTCTCTTACATTAGGTGCCCCACAAACAATACTAATTCTATCTTCACCATTTGTAGTGACCTGGCATAAATTTAATCGATCAGCATCAGGATGCTTCTCGTAAGATATTATCTCAGCAATTAAAATACCTTCCAGCCCCCCTCCATCAATTTCAATTGAATCAACCTCATGCCCAATCATTGTAAGCTTAGCTGAAAGCTCTTCTGGTGATAAATTAATATCAATTATTTCTCTTAACCAAGATTCAGAAAATTTCATCAACCCTATACCAATAACTAATTAAACTGACGCAAAAAAGATATATCATTTTCAAAAAATACTCTTAAATCATCGACTTGATACTTAAGCATGGCCAATCTTTCTATTCCCATACCAAACGCATAGCCGCTGTATATTTCTGGATCTACGCCTGCATTTATCAAAACGTTAGGGTGAACCATTCCACAACCTAAGATCTCAAGCCATTTATCCTTGCCCCAAAGAACATCAACCTCAGCAGATGGTTCTGTAAAGGGGAAATACGATGGCCTGAAACGTAATTCGACTTCCTTACCAAAAAAGCAAGCAACAAACTCATGCAATACAGCCTTGAGGTTTGCAAAGCTTACGCCTTTATCTATAACCAACCCCTCAACTTGATGAAACATCGGCGTATGAGTCTGATCTGAGTCACACCTGTAGACTCGTCCAGGGGCAATAATTCTAATAGGTGCCCCTTGTAATAATAAGGATCTAATCTGAACCGGGGATGTATGTGTTCTAAGTAAGTTTCCATTATTCAAATAGAAAGTATCATGCATAGCTCTAGCTGGATGATTATCCGGAATATTTAATGCAGTAAAATTATGGAAATCATCTTCAATCTCTGGCCCGGACTTAATTTCGTAACCAGCATCCTTAAATATTTCTTCAATTCTCAACCTTGCTAATGAGATGGGGTGACGACCGCCTCTAGATGATGCATAACCATCCAAAGTAACATCAATTGAATTTTGCTTGAGTATTTCCTCTAGAGCTATTGTCTCGAGCTCAGCCTTACGCAGCGAAACAGCTTTCATAAAAGTCGATTTTGCCTTGTTTATTTCTTCACCAGCAGCAGGCCTTTCTTTATCAGAGAGAGAGCCGAGCGATCTTAAGCTTGAGGTAAATTTACCTTTTTTTCCTACATACATAACTCTAACCGAATCAAGACTATTGATATCAGAAGCTTTATGCACTTCCTGCAATGATGTTTTTAGAATTTCAGCAATTTTCTTCATTGGATATATCGAGATTTAATATTAATCGTTAACCATAGTGTAACGATAGCATGCTTTAATCAAGTATCCGTTAGGGCAGACTTTGCTTGGTTTGCTATTGATTCAAATGCCGCTGGATCATGTACTGCAATATCTGCTAATACTTTTCTATCGACAATAATCTCAGCTTTATTCAAACCATTTATCAAGCGACTATATGATAAGCCATGCAATCTTGATGCTGCATTTATTCTTGCAATCCATAATGCTCTGAACTGACGTTTTCTTTGACGTCTATCTCGATATGCATACTGACCAGCCTTAATGACTGCCTGCTTTGCCGTTTTAAATAGTTTACTTCGAGCCCCATAATAGCCTTTAGCCTTACCAAGAATCTTCTTATGTCTAGCTTTTGCCGTAACACCGCTTTTTACTCTCGCCATTTTCCTATCCCCTATTAACTATATGGGAGCATGCGACGCACGCTCTTAACATCAGAAGCAGCTACTTGAAGCGTCAAACCTAATTGACGTTTTCTCTTTGACTTTTTCTTTGTGAGGATGTGGTTTAAATGCGATTGAGCTCGCTTAAAGCCACCCTTCCCAGTTCTTTTGAACCTTTTTGCAGCACCACGATTCGTCTTCATTTTAGACATTTTACTTTCCTTTTATTAAGCCTGATACAAGATTTAATTTATTTAAAGCTTGGTAGGCGGGTATTGGTATATTTTTCTATTAAAAATTCTTACCGTTACTCACTTTTTCTTTGGACCGAGAATCATCACCATTTGCCTACCCTCTAGTAAGGGGGTTTGCTCTACTGAACCATAATCTTCCAAATCTTTTTTAACTCTTTCTATCAACTGTACACCTAAATCTTGATGCACCATTTCTCTCCCTCTATAACGCAAAGTGACTTTTGCCTTATCACCATTTTCGAGAAATTCTTTCAACTTGCGCAACTTAATTTGATAATCACCATCATCGGTGGTTGGACGAAATTTTATTTCCTTAACTTGCGTTCGCTTTGTTTTTCTTTTTGTATTCTGACCTTTCTTATTTATTTCAAATAAGTATTTACCAAAATCCATTATTCGACATACTGGGGGAGCTGCATTTGGTGAGACTTCAACCAAATCAAGGCCTTCATCACGCGCCAATTGAATTGCTAAATCTAGTGCCATCACACCTGCTTGATCTCCAGCGGAATCAATAACCCTGACTTCAACAGCTGTTAATTCCTCATTTCGTCTAATACGCTTTGTTGCTGCGATACCTAATACTCCCAATAATATTCAATTAAACTATATTGTTATTTCTAAAGGATACGAATTCTATATTCGAGAGTCTCTATAAACAAGGTTTAATCAATTAAATATGCATTTAATTTATGGTGGGCGATGGTGGTCTCGAACCACCGACCTCCACGATGTCAACGTGGCGCTCTACCCCTGAGCTAATCGCCCTAATTTTTCAATTACTAATATTACTCAAAACTTCGCAATCATCCTGATATTTCATATCTATTACAATCTATTATTCAAGCCTAATGCCCCATCACGTAAATTCGAAATCTCATCTCTCAATCTAGCGGCATCTTCAAACTCCAGATTACGAGCATGTTCTAACATGACGCCTTCTAGTTCATTTGCTTTTTTCAATAATTCAGCCGGCTTTAGATTATTTTCAACATAATTACTCTTATCATTTGGACCTCGTCCGGGGACAGGATATGCACTTTCCATAATATCAGCAACTTTTTTTACTATACTTTTTGGCGTTATATTATTTTTCTTATTATATTTATTTTGCAATTCACGTCGACGATCAGTTTCGTCAATGGCTCTTTGCATTGAACCTGTAATTTTATCACCATAAAGTATTGCTTTACCCTCGATATTTCTAGCAGCTCTTCCAATCGTTTGAATCAAAGATTTATCGGATCGCAAAAATCCCTCTTTGTCTGCATCTAGGATTGCAACTAACGATACTTCAGGCATATCTAGACCTTCTCTGAGTAAATTGATCCCTACTAGCACATCAAAGACCCCCAACCTCAAGTCACGAATAATTTCAGTTCTTTCGACCGTGCCTATATCAGAATGAAGATATCGAACTCTAACCCCATGTTCACTAAGATAATCCGTTAGATCCTCAGACATTCTCTTGGTAAGAGTGGTTATAAGTACTCGATCTCCATTTTTTACCCGATCACCAATTTCTGATAACACATCTTCAACTTGATTTTGAGCTTTTCTAACTTCGATAATCGGATCTACGAGCCCTGTCGGTCTGACCAATTGCTCAACAGTTTGATCTGCAAACTCTGCTTCGTATTTTCCTGGTGTTGCAGAAACATATATTGTTGCAGGAACCATTTTTTCAAACTCATCGAAGCGTAGCGGTCTATTATCAAGTGCAGATAGAAGTCTAAAGCCATATTCCACAAGTGTTGTTTTTCGAGATCTATCACCTTTATACATCCCTCCCAATTGGGGTATGGTGACATGACTCTCATCAATAAAAAGCAAGGCATTATCGGGAGCATAATCAAATAAACAAGGTGGTGGCTCACCCTCATTTCTACCAGATAAATAACGAGAGTAATTCTCTATCCCTTGACAATAACCAAGCTCTCTTATCATCTCGATATCAAACAAAGTTCTTTGTTCTAATCTCTGCGCTTCGAGTAATTTATTACACCCTCTTAAGAACTCCAAACGACTTTTCAGCTCTATCTTAATATCATCAATAGCATCAATTAATTTCTGACGAGGGGTGACATAGTGCGTCTTTGGAAAAACGGTAATTCTTGGTACAGATTTACTAACAAGACCAGTTAACGGATCAAAATATGAAATTCTCTCAACTTCATCATCAAATAACTCAACTCTGATAGCCTCTCTTTCTGACTCAGCAGGAAATATGTCAATGACTTCCCCTCTTACACGAAAACAACCTTGAGATAACTCTATCTCGTTTCTTGTGTATTGCATTTCTGCCAACTTTCTTAATACCTCTCTCTGGTCCACTCTTTCATTTTTTGATAAGTGTAATACCATACTAAAGTAAGCTTCTGGATCACCCAGTCCATAGATGGCGGAGACTGTCGCCACAATGATAGTATCATTCCTCTCTATAAGAGCCTTAGTGGCAGACAGTCGCATTTGCTCAATATGCTGATTAACCGAAGCGTCTTTTTCTATAAAAGTATCAGAGCTTGGCACGTATGCTTCTGGCTGATAATAATCATAATAGGAAACAAAATATTCGACGGAATTATTTGGAAAGTATTCACGCATCTCACCATAAAGTTGAGCAGCTAAGGTTTTATTGGGAGCTAAGATGATCGCTGGTCTTTGGGTTAATTCAATTATATTTGCAACAGTGAAAGTCTTGCCGGAACCGGTAACACCTAGTAAGGTTTGTTTTGCTAACCCATCATTGAGCCCTGCAACCAAAGATGATATTGCTCCCTCTTGATCGCCAGCTGGTTTATAATCAGACACAAGATTAAATACATCAGGATCACCTGTATTGTCGTCTCTTATATAATCTAGGGATTGTCCTGTCATATTACAATTTTACCAAAGGAAGTTTGTCAAATGCCATTAGTTTCAGAAAGAATGAATCGAGTTAAGCCTTCCGCTACTAGTGCTGTCCTTAATTTGGCAGCTCAATTAAGAGAAGAAGGGAAAGATATTATCAGTCTTGGTGCTGGAGAGCCAGATTTCGAAACTCCGCCTCATATCAAAGATGCTGCCATAAAAGCCATCCGTGATGGATATACTAGATACACAGCTATTGATGGATGCGCAGATTTAAAAAATGCGATTCAAGAGAAATTTCATCGTGATAATGGTTTGAAATATTTGCATGATGAAATATTAGTTTCGTCTGGCGCAAAACAAACATTATTTAACCTTTGTATTGGCCTCCTAAGCAAAGATGACGAAGCAATTATACCTAGCCCTTATTGGGTATCCTACCCAGACATGGTTCGCGTGGCAGACGGTATTCCCATAATAATAGAAACCGGCATAGAAGATGACTTTAAAATTACCTGTGAACAGCTCAAGCGAAATATAACAAATAAAACAAAATTACTATTCATGAATAGCCCATCTAACCCAACAGGAAGTTGTTACTCAAAAAATGAGCTAATTGAAATATCTAAGGTGCTTATCGATCATCCGAATATTATTATCGCAGTTGATGATATATATGAAAAAATTTATTGGGGAAAAGCCCCATTCTATAGTTTGGCAACGGTAGCGCCTGAACTTAATAATCAGATTGTAACTATTAATGGTGTTTCAAAATGCTACGCAATGACCGGCTGGAGAATCGGTTATGCAGGAGGCCCAAAACAAATAATTAGCGCTATGAAGACTATTCAAAGTCAATCAACTGGAAATCCATGCAGCGTTTCACAAATTGCGGCCATTGCGGCACTTAATGGTGATCAATCATGCATTCAAGAAATGAATCTTGCATACCAAGATCGTAATAATTTTTTAGTAGATGCATTGAATTTGATCCCGGGATTTGAGTGCAAAAAAGCCGAGGGTGCATTTTATGCTTTCCCAAAGGTAATTGATGCGATCACTCAAAAAGGACTAAAGAATGATATTGAATTGGTTGATTTAATTCTAAATAAAACTGGTGTTGCAATGGTGCCCGGAACTCCTTTTGGTGCGCCAGGTTATATAAGGCTATCATTTGCTTGTTCAAAAGAAAATTTAATGGAAGCTGTAAACCGTATTAAAAAAGTCATCATCTGATACGTTAGGTATTATCAAAACAATTTCAGAGAATACTTGACTTGCGAAGGTGGCTAGATCAAAATCTCGATCCTGTTTAAAGTTTATAAATCCCTGGTAGCTCAGTTGGTAGAGCAGATGACTGTTAATCATCTTGTCGTTGGTTCGAGTCCGACCCGGGGAGCCATCTTTTGATGGCATAATAGTGTCTTCAGATAAAATTAATATTGCCTTAACGTCATATTACAGATTCAACTCATAGTAGATTAACCATCCATCCCTATTTGCTTATTCTTACTCACTATAATTAAAATCATATAAATAGTGCCTCTATAATTCATTAATTTAATACCTGATCAAGCGAGCTAATAAGCCGCTCCACTTCATCCATAGTGTTGTAATGAGTTAATGAAATTCTTACAGCGCCGTTGAATTGGTTTAGCAATAAAAGATCTGATAATCGACGGGCATGAAAGTCACCAAATCTAATTCCAATTTTGTGTTTATCCATAGCAAGACAAATTTGATCGGAAAGTTTTCCTTTAATTGTAAATGAAATAGTTGGAACTCTAGATGTATTATTACCGTCGTCAATACCAATAATATTACAATCGTTACGATTACCTAAATAACTTAATAACATAGAGCCAAGCCTAGTTTCGTGATCGGTTATCAAATCAAAAGCAGCCTCAATATTTTCTCGATCGGTTCCATTTTCATTTGCCCTAGAACCTAATTCGACCAAATAATCTACAATAGCACCAGAACCATATGACAACTCATAATTTGCATTACCAGGTTCCATTTTTGCGGGAATTTTATCTTTTCCATAAAAATAATGATAAAGATTATCAAGCTCTAGCATTCGATCCATACGACAATAAAGTGCGGCATGGTGAGGACCGAAGGTTTTGTAAAGACTGAATGCATAAAAATCTACTCCCCATTCTGAAACATCCACAGCACGATGAGGAGCATAAGCGACAGCATCAACACAAACCATGGCTCCATGATCATGGATAAATCTAGTAAATTCTTTAACAGGGTTTATTGTGCCCACAATATTCGAGACATGAGTAAATGCAACCAGCTTTGTTTTATCGCTAAGTAATTTTTTCAAATCACTCAGATGCAAAGTATGTGTATCCAGATTAATATCCCAAAATTTTACGATTACGCCCCATTTCTCTAACTCGAGCCACGGCCCAATATTTGTCTCATGATCCATTGTAGTCACAATAACTTCATCGCCTTTGTTAAACTGACCCACTAATGATTTTGATAAAAATTGAAGCAAAACAGTTGTGGATGGTCCAAAAACTATTTCGTCTGCTGATTTGGCATTAAATAATGTAGAGATTTTCCTTCTACCTTCGTTAAAAGCTTTTGCAGCAATTTGAGAGGGTTCATAACTTCCTCCAAGCTGAACATTATTCTTATAATAATACTCATTTATGTTGTCCACACAGCCTTTTAATATCTGGGTTCCTCCAGCATTATCCATAAATGCCCATTCACTATCGAGAGCTGGAAACTGACTTCTTACAAAATTTAAATCTAATGTCATTAAAATATTCCCTTATTTATTATTTTAATCATGCCTTTAGGACAGATTTTAAAAAAATTTGTGTTCGTTCCTTCTTTGAATCATCAAATATTTGATCTGGGCTGCCTTCTTCCACAATAATCCCTTCATCCATAAATATGATTTTATCTGCAACCTGCCTAGCAAAGCTCATTTCATGCGTAACTATAACCATAGTAACACCCGTCCCTGCTAACTCCTTAATGACATCAAGAACCTCACTAACCATCTCAGGGTCAAGCGACGATGTAGGCTCATCGAATAATATAACTTTTGGTTTCATAGCCAACGCACGGGCTATTGCAACTCTTTGTTGTTGCCCTCCTGATAGTTGGTATGGAAATTTATTCGCTTGATCTCTAATTCCCACCTTACCAAGAAGATCATAAGCAAGTTTCTTAGCGCTAGACTGCGAGACTTTTAAAGACCTAATCGGGCCAAGCATGACATTTTTTAATATATTTAAATGTGGAAAAAGATTGAAATTTTGAAAAACCATGGCCACTTCTTTTCTAATATTTTTTAGATTATTTCCTTTTTTAACTGTAATACCATTAACTGTTATTATCCCCTTATCGTCATACTCTTCAAGGTAATTGATGCATCGAATCAGAGTAGATTTTCCGGATCCAGACGGACCAATAATACAAAGTACTTCGCCCTCAATAATACTTAAATCAATACGCTTGACAGCACAAAAATCTCCATAATGCTTACTCACATTTTTAAGGCTGATTAATACGCTCATAATTGCTTTCCAGATCTATATTTTTTTTCAATACGAGAGACCCACAGGATCATGGGCAATAAAAATATTAGATAGATAAAAGCCGAAACAATTAAAGGGGTTGGATTTGCAGCGATTGCTTGAGCCTGTGTGGCCTGTTTAAGCAAATCTGGCAATGCGACAATAGACGCCAAAGCGGTATCCTTCAAGACATTTATACAATTGTTAGTTAATGGTGGAATAACTATTTTAATAGCCTGAGGTAAAATAATATCGACCATCGTGTGATAAGGGCTTAAACCAAGTGCTTTGGCGGCTTCAAACTGGCCTTTTGGAATCGCCTCTATACCAGATCGAAAAATTTCTGCAAAATATGCTCCAGAAACTATAACCAACGAAAAAAGTGCCGCGTTAAATGGTGAAAATCGAATGCCAACAAAAGGAAATGCATAGAAAACAATAATTAAAAAGACAAGAAGCGGAATCGATCTAAATACATTAATATAAGTTTTAACCACAAATCTAAGCAATGTATTCGAATACAATCTAATAAGAGACAACAAGAGACCCCAAATCAAACCAAGCAAAATACTGAGTAACCCAAGTTGGATTGTTATATAAAAACCTTTAATAAGCATAGGATAAGTTTCCAAAAAAACGCGCTTATTCAAAAATGTTTCAGTCAAATTAAGATTTAGCTTTCCACTTGATTTTGGTATATCTAATATTTTAATTGTTGAGCTATTTTTAGCAGCAAATTTACCAAACCATTTTTTATGTAACTCATTAAGTTCGCCACTACTTTTCATTTCAATCAAGACATCGTTTACTTCAAATAAAAGAGAATTATTTTTACGAAGCATCATGGAGTAAGTGCCTCCGGTTGATATTCTTTCAACAACCGCTAGATTTGGCTTATCTTTTGTATAATAGAGTAAAGCAGGTATATCACTTATATATCCAGCTACTCGTCCTATAACTAAGTCGAGCATCGCAGGAACAAGCCCCTCATATCTACGAATTTCTGCAAATTCATATTTTTCATTATTTTCTGTTGCCCAAATGTCTCCAGTTGACCCTGTATCAACAGCCACAATCTTACCCTTGAGATCATAAAGATTTTTAATTTTACTATTATTGAGGACAGTTAGAGATTGATCACTATCATAATAAGGTTGGGTAAAGGAAACGGACTCCAGTCTTTTATCAGTTATATTGATAGACGAAATAGCTAAATCAATACGTCCTGACTGAACCGCAGCAAATAACCCGTTGAATGGAATATTAATTATTTTTATTTTACGTTTGAGCTTTTCCCCTACTCTACTGACAAGATCTACCTCAAAGCCAATATAACTCCCGTCACTATCTTGAAATTCCCAAGGAACATTACCTATATTTGCACCAACAACTATATTACTATTACTATTATCCTTGGAATACAAGTCCATCGGCAATAAAAGCATAATTAGGATCTTGAAAACGAATAAATAATTACTTAAAATAATATTCTCGAAAAATTTATTAATTTAGAAAAGCGTTAATTATTTACGGCTTTTCGTTGAAGTAAAGAATCAAATTTTACACTCAAAAATGGTCTTTGAGTTTCCCAATTTTTACAACTTGGACACAACCAGAGCAATTTTTGACTTGAGAACCCACATTCATTGCACTGGTAAAGTGGATTGCTTGTTCCAAGAATTCTTAAGGCATGACGAATTTTAGCTGTTGCCTCAACTCTATTACTTGGCGCAGATTGAAAGATATCATTAACATTAATAAACTCAGAAAGAGTACTATCATCTTGAATATATTTCTCGATACATTGATCGATAACCACCGAACCTCTTATATCATTTACTATCGCAGTATAGGCAATGTCATTTCTTAAATTTGGGTAAGATTCTAAAATTGATAATAATTGCGAATCGAGCTCGTTCAATCCATCTTGTTTTTTATATATATCAAATAATAATGGCAACGATTCAGTAATTAAGTAACTATTTTTATTAAGTATTTTATAATAAATTTCAGATGCATTTCTCAAGTCACCTTCAATAAAAGCGATATTGGCTTTAATCAAATCAGTACGTAACGTTGTTTGATTGTTAACCTTAATTTCGCTAATCAATAAACACGCTTCTTTATAGTTTTCAGTACTGATTGCCTCTTCAGCTAGCTCACAAATATAATGCGAAACCTGATGCTCGCATGAAATTTTACCACTGAGTTTACTAAGCTTTTGTGATGCTTCTATTGCTTTTTGCCATTCTTTTTCTTGTTCATAAATGTTGATTAAATTAAATAATGCTTCCTGAGAGTAATCGGAGCCATTCGACAAACGAGTAAATAATATTTCAGCTCGGTCAAGAAGGCCTGCATTTAGGTAGTCTTTAGCTAGAGAATGAAACGCCTGATCTCTTTGCTGATTGGATATGTCGGGTCGTGCGATAATATTTTGATGTATTCTAATGGCCCGATTAACTTCTCCTCTTTTTCGAAAAAGATTACCTAATGCAAAATGAGTCTCTATTGTTGTGTTATCAACCCTGACCATTTTTAAGAAATGCTCAACAGCTTGATCAGTCTGATCGTTAAGAAGGAAATTTAGACCTTTAAGATAATCAATGTTTAAAGGTGGCTGCTCATCACGTTCACCAAAATACCCTAATAGCCAGCCGGTTGCGGCCAAGATTAAGAATATTGCGGCTAAGATAAATGTTGATTCAGTTGGCATCTTTTGGGGATTTATTTGTCAACTGATTGATTTCTTTGTTCTTGTTCCTTAATAGAGACTTAGAGACGCGACGCTCATTAAGGAGCTTAAGGATATAAAAGGAACAGCATAAAATTCCAAAAAACCAACCACTAAAGAAGATTATTGCAAATATAATACTAGCTGATGAGGTGAATTGAATAACTTCTAAATCGATTGATATCAAATTAGCATTATTATTGTTGAACCATAAGGTTAAAATAAATATTAATATTACTAATGATATTAGTGTTATTTTTTTTATCACTGTATACCTAACCAGTAAAAATTTATTAATTTACAATGAAAATTTAAATCCATGCATCTTTACACTTAATTAAAGTATATTTATCCATCAATTACTTTGTCTTTTCCCTCATTTACTTGTAGTTTTAGGTCTTTCCCAGGCTTAAAGTGAGGTACATACTTTCCAGACAATGCAACGGGCTCACCTGTTTTTGGGTTTCGACCTATTCTAGCTGGCCGGTAATGAAGAGAAAAACTCCCGAACCCTCTTATTTCTATCCTATCGCCATAAGATAATGATTCACTCATCAAGCTTAATATGTGCTTAACAGTTAGCTCTATATCTTTCGCTGGCAAATGATTCTGCCTAAGAATCATACTCTCAATAATTTCTGATTTTGTCATATCTTTCCCAAGCTAAAATTACTTTTTTAATTCTTATCTTATGTTAGCAATAAATCAATGCAAGAGTAACCAGAAATTAACAATAACTATTTTTTAGTCATTTTTTCTTTGAGTAACTCCCCAAGAGTTGTCGAGCCGGATGACGAGGTTGAGGAATCATTCTGATAGCTACTTAAAGCCTCCTTCTCATCATGCACTTCTTTTGCTTTAATAGATAAAGCAACTGATCGATTCTTTCTATCGATATTAGTAATTTTCGCTTCAATATCATCGCCAACCTTAACCATTGTCCTGGCATCATCCACTCTTTCTTGCGATAACTCAGAGACATGCATCGAAGCACTTACACCTTCACCGATATCAATAATAACACTCTGCGCTTCAACCTCTGTCACTTTACCGTTTATTAGTGAATTTTTTGGATGTTCAGATAGCCAGTTTGTAAACGGATCGTCATTTAATTGCTTGATGCCAAGTGAAATACGCTCTCTATCTGAGTCTATTGCAAGAACAATAGCTTCAATATCCTGCCCTTTCTTGTAATTATGAACCGCCTCTTCACCACTTAGATCCCAAGATAGATCAGATAAATGCACTAACCCATCTATCCCACCTTCCAGACCAATAAATACACCAAAATCTGTAATTGATTTTATCTGTCCATTGACTGTATCACCTTTCTTAACCAGCTCTGAAAATTCTGCCCAAGGGTTTGCTTGGCATTGTTTAACACCTAACGAGATTCTTCGACGACTTTCATCTATCTCCAGAACCATCACTTCGACCTCTTGACCAACTACTACTAATTTTGCAGGATTAACATTCCTATTGGTCCAGTCCATCTCAGATACATGAACAAGACCCTCAACACCTTCTTCAATCTCAACAAAACAGCCGTAATCAGCTATATTAGTTATTTTTCCAAGTAATTTCGTATTCACAGGATAACGAGTTTTTATTGCTTGCCATGGATCTTCGCCAAGTTGCTTGATTCCAAGTGAAACTCTCTGCTTTTCTCGCTCATACTTAAGAATTTTTACATCAACCTCATCCCCAATATTTACAATCTCTGAAGGATGTTTTACTCGCTTCCATGCCATATCAGTAATATGTAATAATCCATCTATACCACCAAGATCAACAAAAGCACCGTAATCTGTTAAATTTTTGATTATGCCTTTTACTGTAATTCCTTCTTGAATATTTTCTAGTAATTCAGCTCTTTCTGCACTGTATTCTGATTCTACAACAGCCTTTCTTGACACAACGATATTATTTCGTTGTTTATCTAATTTGATAACTTTGAATTCTAACGTTTTACCCTCAAGGTACGAAGGGTCCCTTACCGGTCTTACATCAACAAGAGAACCTGGAAGAAAGGCTCTAATGCCATCTATCTCAACTGTAAATCCACCCTTAACTCTACTACTAATCAGGCCCTCTATAACTTCACTTTTATCATGAGCTTCTTGAAGGTTAATCCATGACCTTGCCCTTACCGCTTTCTCTCTTGACAGTCGTGTTTCTCCAAAACCATCTTCAACGGCATCAAGCGCAACTTCAATTTCGTCTCCAACAGATATGGTATCTTTCTCTGCAGCAAACTGATCAATAGGGATAATTGCCTCGGATTTGAGACCTGCCGATACAACCACTACATCACTATTTATTTCAACAATAGTTCCATTAATAATGGTGCCAGGCTTAATAATTTTACTAGCAAAGCTTTCTTCAAATAATTCAGCGAAATTTTCAGACATTTTATATTCCAAAGAATTTATATTAAATTCTTATTATATCGCTACGCAACTTCCTTGCTGCAAGCGGTTACCAAAATTATTCTTACATCTTGTAAGAAAGAGTTTTTTACATAAAAATTTTTATCAATTTGAATGTTTATATAATTCAATAATTTCTTCAGATACTTCAACAATCGACATATCACTTGAATCGATAATGCATGCATCAATAGCCGGAACTAAAGGAGCGTGCTTTCTTTCAAGATCTTGCTTGTCACGAATAGAAATATCCCTTGAAACGGCGCTGAGGCTAACATTATTACCTAGCTCTTTCAACTGTTTATGCCTTCTTTCAGCCCTCTCCTTCAGGCTTGCTGTCAAAAATATCTTCAAGTCTGCCTCAGGAAAGACAAATGTTCCCATATCCCGCCCATCAGCAACTAGCCCTGGGGCCTCAATAAAGCTTTTCTGTAATACCATCAATTCAGCTCTTACGGATGAATAACGAGCAATAATAGATGCATCTATTCCGCAATTTTCAGTTCTTATGCCGTCTGTGATATTTCCTTCATTCAAAAAAATTTTTTGTTTGCCGTCATTGGTTGAATCAAAACTTATACTTAATGAGGCAATTAAATTTTTTACAATAATCTCATTATTTATATCTAAACCAAACTTCCGCACCGCAAACGCAACAATTCGATACAAAGATCCACTATCTAAGGTTTTCCATCCTAGAATACTGGCGATTTTCCTTGAAATAGTTCCCTTGCCAGATCCGCTAGGCCCATCTATTGTTATAATTGGTATATGCATTTAATTAAAAATTCACCTTACTGGGCGCGTCAATAGAAAGAGAAACCCCTAAGCTTTTCATAAGATCTATAAAACCCGGAAAAGAGGTATCAATATTTTTGACATCTTTGATTTTAATTTTATCTTTTGCTCCGATAGCTGCCACTACAAAGGACATAGCAACTCTATGATCGCCAAAACTATCAACATCACCACCCATAAATTCACTATTCTCAATCACGACACCATCTTTCTTTTCTTTAAGTGATACACCTAAATTTTTCATTCCAATACACATAGATTTTATTCGGTCACTTTCCTTGTGACGCAACTCATCAATTCCATTTATTCTTGTCATACCTTCAGCATATGCAGCTAAAACAAAGAGAATGGGAAACTCATCAATTGCCAGAGAAATTAACTCTGAATCGTCTATCTCGATACCTTTCAAACATGACGATTGAACATATATATCAGCAACAGGTTCATCACCAAATGATCTGTAATTTTCCAGTTTAATTTGAGCACCCATATTTTTTATTATGGTTAAAAAGCCAATTCTAGTTGGGTTAATACCGACATCCCTGAGAATTAAAGAAGACTTTTTTGCGATCAAAAATGCGGCGATTAAAAATGCGGCCGAAGAAAAATCACCAGGTATTCTTATATCCAAAGGCTGTAATTTCATGGGTTGTAGAATTCTCACTTTTTTATTGTTGCATCTGATCGAGCAATTCATTGCTTTTAGCATTCTTTCTGAGTGATCTCTCGTTACGCTTGGCTCAATTATTATTGATTCACCTTCAGCGTATAGGGATGCTAGTAATAGTGATGATTTAACTTGGGCGCTTGCCATTGGCATCTTATAAGAGATGCTTGAGATATGCTTATTACCCAATATTTTTAAAGGAAGGCAGCCCGATGAACTTTTTATTTCGGCGCCCATCTTTTTTAACGGCTTTATAATTCGCTCCATGGGTCTTATTGATAATGACGCATCACCAATCAGTTCAGAATCAAATTTTTGAGCAGATAATAAACCCGTCAAAAGTCTTACCGCAGTACCGGAATTACCTAAATCAATCGGAGATATAGATTTTTTTAAACCCATTAAACCAACGCCATGAACAGTTAGATTTGTATCGCTTTGTTCAATATTTACACCCATCATTAGGAATGCTTTGAGGGTAGCTAGACAATCATTGCCTGATAAAAATCCAGTAAAAGATGATGAGCCTTCAGCAATAGCGCCAAATATCAACGCTCTATGTGAAATAGATTTATCACCAGGCACTGATACTTCACTATCTTTTAATTTAGATGGTAAAACATAAAGATCCATAGGTATTTTTACCTAATCTACTGCTTTTGGGTACGCGCCCAGGATTCTAAATAATGAACAACTTGCTTGTAGCTCTTCAAGAACGGATTTAAGAGATTTGTCATCAGCATGACCATCAACATCAAGAAAGAAAACATAATCCCAATTTTTTTTGTGCGATGGTCGTGACTCAATTCTAGTAATATTGATATTGTTAGCAGAAAAAGGCTCGAGAATTGAATACAACACACCTGCGCCTGTTTTCGTATCATCCGCTGATAATAAGATCGTTGTTTTATCATCACCACTTGGAGCAATCATGTTTCTACCTATTACCAAGAAGCGGGTAGTATTATCAGACCGATCTTCGATATTTTTAGTTAAGATATTAAGATCATAGATCCCTGCAGCCGTATCTCCCCCAATTGCTGCAGTTCCTTTTTCATCTCTTGCTCGTCTGGCTCCAACCGCATTACTGCTAACACTAATTAATTCAATCTCTGGAAGATATTCGCGAACCCAGCCTCTGCACTGAGCTAACGCCTGCTCATGCGCACAAATTCGTTTAATGCTGTTTAAGTCATTCATTTTTCCAATTAGGTGATGCTCTATCCTAAGTTCAATTTCTCCACAAATTTTTAGTGAGGAAGAGAGAAACATATCAAGTGTATTGTTAACTGTGCCTTCTGTTGAATTTTCTATAGGTACGACGCCAAAATCAGCAGCCTGGCATTCAACCTCTTGAAAAACTTCATCAATTGATATGCAAGGGAGCGCCCTAACCGAATGCCCAAATTGTTTGTATACGGCGGCTTGAGTAAAAGTTCCTTCAGGACCTAGAAAACCTACTTTTAACGGTTCTTGCTGTGCCAAGCAAGCCGACATAATCTCTCTAAATAACCGGAGCATTTCTTCGTTTTTTAATGGCCCTTGATTTCTCTCAAGAACAGATTTAAGCACATCAGCTTCGCGTTCTGGACGATAGAAATCAGTAGAAGCTCCGTTTTTTTTCTTCGTTAGTCCAATATTTTTGGCAAGCTCAGCTCTTTGGCTAATTAAACTTTGTATTTGAGCGTCAATTGAATCAATACCCTCTCGAATATCGGTCATATTGATTGCTGTTTTTTTGTCTTTTTTAGTCATCTTTTTCATCTGAAGTTAAAATAGATGTATAAGCTAACATGTTGTTATTAAATATAAAAATATTAATTTAATCAATACCAATATTACGAACAGCTACAACACCATCAATATCAGAAATATGATTAATAATTGAATCTGGGATGACTGTATCTAGGTCAACAATTGTGTAAGCTAAATTACCGATAGATTTATTCAACAGATCTTCAATATTCAAATCCGCAGAAGCAAGGCAGGTAGATATTTGTCCAACCATATTTGGAATATTTCTGTTAGTTACGGTTAATCTATATGCATTTGTTCTTGGAAGAACAGCGCTTGGAAAATTTACAGAATAACTAATATTTCCATTCTCCAGGTAATCCTTAAGATTCTCAGCAACCATAATTGCACAATTTTGTTCAGCCTCAATCGTTGATGCCCCAAGATGAGGTAAAGCAATAACTTTTTCATGCTCAATCAATGACGGCTCAGGAAAATCACAAACATAACTCCTCAAAATACCACTATCTAGCGCAGCTAAAACCTCTTCCGAACTTATCACCCCACCTCTCGAGAAGTTTATCAAGATAGAGTCATTTTTTAATAAACTTAGGCATTCGTTATTGATTAAATGTTTTGTTTCGGGAATTAAAGGGACATGAATCGTCACTGCATCCGACCTTCTAAAGATGTCTTCTAATTTTTCAACTTTTTCAACACCAGATGATAGTTTCCAAGCATTATTGACTGTCACCTTAGGGTCGTAACCAATTACCTTCATACCTAAAGCCAAAGCTGCATTTGCAACATGAACACCTATGGCACCTAAACCTATTACTCCAAGCGTTCTGCCTGGTAACTCAATACCAGCATATTTTTTTTTTCCAGATTCAATTAATTTCTTTAGCTCATCGCCATCACAATCAATTGATCGAACAAAATCTCTAGCATTGCAGATATTTCTGGCAGAAATCAACAATGCAGCAATTGTAAGTTCTTTAACTGCATTGGCATTCGCACCAGGAGCATTGAATACCGGAATACCTCGATTAGTCATTGATTCTAATGGTATATTGTTAACCCCTGCACCTGCTCTAGCAATAGCTTTAACCGATTCCGGAATGAGAAGATCATGCATATTATATGACCTCAATATTATCGCAATAGGGTCAGTCATCTCGTTACTAAGGCTATAATTATCGACAGGGAACCTACCTAAACCCTCCTTAGCTATATTATTTAATATTTGAATTTTATGCATATTAGGACTTCTAAAGAATTATTTATTATCAATCTCAAACTGTTGCATGAATGCAATTAAATCACTAACAGCATCGATACCTACCGCATTATATATAGATGCTCTCATACCACCAACACTTCGATGCCCTTTTAAATTAACTAGCCCTGCTTGATTTGACTCATGGAGAAATTTCTTTTCCAGTGATTCATCATTGAGAAGAAATGGAATATTCATTCTTGAGCGACAATCATTCTTAACTGGATTAAAATAAAGCATTGACTCATCAATACAATTATAAAGCAGATCTGATTTTATAATGTTAGTTTTCTCTATGGCTTTTATACCACCAAGATCAATCAAATATTCAAAAACTAAACCCGCAACATACCATGAAAATGTTGGTGGTGTATTAGACATAGAGCCAGAATCAACATAAGTTTTATAATTCATAAGACTTGGAACATCATTTGCAGCCTGCCCTACCAAATCATCTCTAACAATTACCAAAGTAAGCCCTGCTGGACCGATATTTTTTTGAGCTCCAGCGTATATTAAGCCGTAATCAGAGACATTTATTTCTCTTGAAAGAATCGAGCTAGACATATCTGAGACTATTGGTACGCCATTAGATTTAGGCATAAAACTATACTCTACTCCACCAATTGTTTCATTTTCAGTAATATGCAAATAAGCTGCCTCTGGATCCTTGCGCCAATCTTTTTCATCTATTATGGAAGTATAATTATCAGCTTTTGAATCACATACAATATTGACCTTATTGAATTTAGATGCCTCTTTGACTGCCTTGTTCCCCCAACTGCCAGTGATGGCATAATCAACGATTTTGTTTTTAGCAGCTAAATTAAGTGCCACCATAGAGAACTGCAGAGTAGCGCCGCCCTGCAAAAATAATACATGATAATTATCAGGCACATTAAGTAATGCCCTGAGATCTGATTCAGCTTTTTCAGCTACTTGAGTGAATGATTCCCCTCTATGGCTTGCCTCCATAACAGACATCCCATTGCCGCCCCAATCCGACAAATCATTTTGGATTTTAGTTAGTACCTCTAAAGGTATAGCACTTGGCCCTGCTGAAAAATTATGAACGCGCGACATTAGATTGATTTTTTTAAAAACTATAATGGGTTATTTGACTCGGGTTCAGATTAATCATTATCTTCATCCTCACCTTCAATGGCTTCTATTCCAGCCAAGCCAACTAATTTCTGATCATCTGTCAATCTAATTAAAGTGACACCTTGCGTATTTCTTCCAACAATAGAAATCCCTTCAACGGGTGTCCTAACTAATGTCCCATTTGAGCTGATTAACATAATTTCATCATCTTCATTAACCTGTAAAGCACCAACCGTGAGCCCATTCCTATCTGAGGTTTTTATTGCTATTACTCCTTGACCGCCACGTTTTTGAGTAGAAAAATCATCGATTTTCGTTCTTTTTCCATACCCGTGTTCCGTTGCAGTAAGCAATAAACCTTCATTTACGATGCATAAAGCAATAACTTTATAATTACTTTTTAAGCGAATGCCGCGAACACCTGAAGCTGTTCTGCCGGTAGGCCTCACATCTTCTTCATTAAATTTAATCGCCTTGCCATTATTTGCCACCAAAAGAACTTCGTTATTTCCATTAGTTATAGCAACATCAATCAAATCATCATCTTTGAGGCCGATAGCAATAATACCATTTGACCTAGGTCGAGAGAACATTTTCAAAGGGGTCTTTTTTACCGTCCCATTACTTGTTGCCATAAAGACAAATGCATCTTCAGTAAACTCTCTGATTGGCAAGACAGCACTTATTCTTTCATCCTCCTCAAGTGGTAATAAATTAATTATAGGCTTCCCTCTTGCTCCTCTGCTCGCTTGAGGAACTCGATAAACTTTGATCCAGTATATTTTTCCTTTACTGGAGAAGCATAGGAGAGTGTCGTGAGTATTTGCTACAAATAACTTATCTATAAAGTCTTCATCTTTCATTTTGGTGGCAGATCTGCCTCTGCCACCTCTTTTTTGTGCTTGATACGTATCTGATGACTGGGCTTTGATGTAACCGCTGTGAGATAAAGTAACAATTACCTCTTCATCTGGTATCAAATCTTCATCCATTAAATTCGTATAATCTTGATTAATCTCTGTACGCCTTGATTCCCCATACTCTAGAACAATTTCGTTTAATTCATCACGAATAACCTTAAGCAAAACGTCTGTATCGGAAAGAATCTCTAGCAGGCTTTTAATCAACTCGAGAATATTTTTATATTCATCTATTATCTTGTCTTGCTCTAGCCCGGTCAAACGATGCAGCCTAAGGTCAAGAATTGCTTGCGCCTGAATAGGGGAAAGGGTGTAAACCTTATTTTTTAAACCGTATTGCTTCTCTAGATCGAGAGGTGCTGTATTCATCCCACCCGCACTCTTAAGCATTTTTTCAACACTACCTGGTTTCCAGGCCTTTTTGAGCAGGTTGATCTTAGCTTCAGCAGGAGTAGGAGAGGCTTTTATTAACTTTATCACCTCATCAATATTAGCCAGAGCCACTGCTTGACCTTCGAGTATATGAGCTCTACCTCTTGCTTTTTTAAGTTCAAAAATCGTTCTTCTTGTAACCACCTCACGACGATGGGCAATAAAAGCCCCCAAGATCTGCTTTAAATTTAGAAGTTTAGGTTGACCCTCATGAAGCGCAACCATATTAATACCAAAGACCGTCTGCATTGATGTTTGCTTGTATAAGTTATTTAATACCACATCTGTAACTTCACCTTGGCGAAGCTCTATAACAATTCTCATTCCATCTTTATCAGATTCATCTCTGAGCTCACTAATCCCCTCTATCTTTTTATCTCTAACTAATTCGGCAATCTTCTCAATGAGTCTAGCTTTATTAACCTGATAAGGTAATTCAGTCACTATAATCGCCTCACGATTACGTTTACCCAGATCCTCAACTTCTGTTCTTGCTCGGATATGTACTCTGCCCCTACCGGTACAATAGGCTTCATAAATTCCCTGTGTTCCATTAATCATTCCAGCTGTTGGAAAGTCAGGTCCCGGAACATGCTCCATTAGATCTTTAACTTCTATCTCTGGATCATCAATCAAAGCCAAGCAAGCAGTTATTATTTCCGTTAAATTATGTGGTGGTATATTAGTCGCCATACCAACAGCGATACCAGAAGAACCATTAATTAATAAATTTGGAATTTTTGTGGGCATAACTGATGGCTCTGATTCAGAGCCATCATAATTTTCTAAAAAATCTACAGTCTCTTTATCTAGATCTGCGAGTATTTCGTGGGCAATTTTAGCCATTCTAACTTCTGTGTATCTCATAGCTGCAGGAGAGTCACCATCAACAGAACCAAAGTTACCTTGGCCATCAACCAACATATGACGCATTGAGAATGGCTGTGCCATTCTAACAATTGTATCGTAAACGGCAGTATCGCCATGAGGATGATACTTACCAATTACATCGCCAACGACACGTGCTGATTTTTTATAAGCCTTATTATAATCATTACCTAGAACACGCATAGCATACAATACACGTCGATGGACTGGTTTTAAACCATCACGAACATCGGGTAATGCACGACCAACTATAACGCTCATTGCATAATCCAAGTAGGATTGCTGCATTTCTTCTTCAAGACTTATTGAGAGTATTTCTTTTGCAACTTCAGACATATTTTTCAAAGCCAAGGTAATTAAAAAAGTATTATTAATGAATATAAAAACATATATTTATTTATTTACAATAACCAAAAAAGACGGCTAACATTAATAGAGTTATACTATCACAATGAAGACATTTTCGGCATATATTATGCGTAAATAAGAAGTGTTTTTTACAAAAGAATTATTTTTAATAACAACCCATTATAATCAAAATTTATAAATAATAAAAATTATAATTATCAACTACTTATTATATTAAATTAGTGTGCTAAATGAGAAATGAAAATCAAAAAAATATAGATACAGATGAAATTAATAAATTTGATAATCTAGCATCGCGATGGTGGGATCCTGAGGGTGATTTTAAGCCACTTCACCAGATTAACCCCTTGCGACTCGACTTCATCTGCCAATACAACAATATAAAAGATTTAAATATTGCTGATATAGGCTGTGGTGGAGGTATTTTAGCTGAGGCTATGTCGAAAAAAGGCGCTGTTGTAACAGGTGTTGATATGGCTGAAAAAGCCTTAAATGTAGCTAAACTCCATCAAATGGAGTCCAAGACAACAGTTAATTATCAACTGTCAACCGCTGAAGAGCTCTCTGCCTCAAAAAAAGAATGTTTTGATGTCGTCACCTGCTTAGAAATGTTAGAACATGTTCCTGAACCAGAAGCCATAGTTAAATCATGTGCCAATCTACTAAAACCAGGTGGTTCAGTCTATTTTTCAACCATTAATAAGAACTTAAAATCTTTCCTTTATGCGATTATTGGTGCAGAGCACCTATTAAAATTGCTTCCAGTTGGTACTCATGAATACAGTAAATTCATCAAACCTTCGGAAATCGATGTATGGGCGCGTAAGTCTAATCTGCAGCTTCATAATAGTACTGGACTTGAATACAATCCAATCTTTGAGAAATACTCTCTGAGTGACAATTTAGATGTTAATTATATGCTGCATTTCATAAAACCGTAATTAAATGAGCAATTTTGCTAAAAGCGTTTTATTTGATCTTGATGGAACATTAATCGACACAGCTTCAGATATGACTGAAGTACTATTAACGATGATTAATAAGCATCATGGCGACCTTAGTATAACTAATGATATTGCTCGAAATTATGTCTCAGATGGCTCTATTGGCTTAATTAAAATTGGGTTTCCATTGGCTCCCAAGACTAAGGTCAAGGAACTCCAAAAAATCTATCTTAAGCTGTATCAAGAAAATTTATGTATTAAATCTAATTTTTTTCATTCACTTGAAAAATTACTTGACGATCTCACAAAAAATCAAATTCAATGGGGGATTGTTACTAACAAACCAACAAGAATGACACTCCCGCTCTTAATTGCTTTAAAACGTTTTTCACCATTTGTTATTTCAGGTGATACCATAAAGGAACGTAAGCCAAGTCCTTTACCATTAATTTTAGCTTGTAAGATGATGAATATTCAGCCAGAGAATGTTATTTATGTTGGAGATGCAGAAAGAGATATCATCGCTGGTAGAGCTGCCCGCATGAAAACGGTATTAGCTCAATATGGTTATATCAAGAGAAATGATAGGCCATCCGAGTGGAATGCTGACCTTACCGCAAAAACCCCAGAAGATCTTTCTAAAATAATTAGGAGTAAACTAAATCTATGCTATTAGAATTATATTTATGGGAAGTAATAGGCTTAATCTTTTTAAGCATGATATTCACCACTTTAGCCGCTTGGTTTTATTTCAATAATAAAATAACTATCTTGCTGTCAGAAAATAAACATCAAAATGATATTCTAAATGAACGTGAAAGCGCTATAAAATCAGCAACTGATCCCTTGCGGGAAGTTTTTTATGAAATGGCAAATAAATCACTGCAAACAAATAGTGAAAACTTTCTATTATTAGCCGAACAAAATCTCAACAAACAACAAGAAAAGTCCAAATCAGAACTCAAAAAAAGTGAGCAAGCAGTTCAAAATCTAGTCGATCCCATTAAAGAAGTATTAAAAGAATCACAAAAACAAAATTCCGACATGGAAAAAGCAAGAAGCAAAGCCTATGGAGGCATTGAATCACAATTGGATGAAATGAGAAGAAATAATAAATCTTTATCTGACGAGACTAATAACCTAGTTAATGCATTAAGAAGACCAGAAATAAGAGGTAATTGGGGAGAAATAACACTTGAAAGAGTTGTAGAAATAGCTGGTATGTCCAAGCATTGTGATTTCGATGTTCAAGTCAGTAAAAAAACCGAAGAAGGTGTTATCAGGCCAGATATGATTGTAAAGATGCCAAATAAAAGACATTTGGTTGTGGATGCAAAAACCCCATGGGAGAGCTATAGAGCTGCATCAGAATCAGACAACAAAGATACAACAAAAATATTACTCAAAGAACATGCTAAAAATGTTCGTAAACACATTAACCAACTTGCTTCAAAAGCTTATTGGAATCAATTTCCTGAAAGCCCGGAATTTGTTATTTTATTTATACCTGTTGAGAATTTTCTAATGGCTGCGTTAGAAGAAGATCATGGGCTAATGGAGCATGCTTTAAAAGAGAAAATAATACTAGCGACTCCAGCAAACTTTATTGCACTATTGAAAACCGTTGAATACGGCTGGCGGCAAGAAGTATTGTCCGATAATGCACTTGAAATAAAGAGCATGGCTGAAGTACTTCACACAAGGGTAGGGACATTTTTTGATCATGTTGAGAAATTAGGAAGTGCAATTACGAGTACTGTCGTAAACTACAATAAAGCGGTTGGATCTCTTGAGAGAAATGTTCTACCGCAGGCAAAAAAACTTAAAGAATTAGGTGTAAGTACAAAAAACGAAATCACTGAACCTAAACTTATTGATAAGATGCCGCGTGAACCGAGTAAACCAAAAGGTTAATCAAAAGGTTAATCAAAAGGTTAATCAAAAGAAGATAAATTAGAATGACTAACCAAAAAATAGAAAATTATAAATTTAGTGAAAATGCATTAAAAGATAAGAATATCTTAATTACTGGTGCAACAGATGGTATTGGCCGAGCATTAGCACTGCAATCTGCAAAATTAGGTGCTCGAGTTATTCTTCACGGAAGAAACAGAAAGAAACTTGAAGCAATTCATGACGAGATAACTATTAATCCTCAGTCCCATAAACCAACAATTGCAATGCTTGATTTTGAAATAGCCGCCTCCGAGAGCTACTCCTCTTTATCTGAGAGTATAATGGATGACTTTGATTGTCTCGATGGATTAATTCATTGCGCAGGCATTCTGGGTGATCGGTCTGCAATCGAGCAATATGATCCAGGTTTGTGGCAAAAAGTGATGCACGTTAATTTAACTGCTCCTTTTGTATTAACCCAAGCGTTAATGCCTAATCTTAAGTTATCTAAACGACCTTCCATCATCTTTACCAGCAGTGGAGTTGGCCAAATTGGCAAGGCATTCTGGGGAGCTTATTGTGTATCTAAATTTGGCACAGAAGCACTAAGCCAGATTCTATCGCAAGAATTAATTCATACCTCATTTCGTGTAAACTGTATTAATCCCGGCGCTGTTAAAACAAAAATGCGACTTGCAGCCTATCCAGCTGAGAGTCGAGATAATTTAAAATCCCCCCATGAGATTATTGGCCCTTACCTCTTTTTATTGGAAGATCAAAGCATTGGAATTACAGGCAAATGTTTCGATGCCCAATAAAACAGCTCTATAATATCAAATTGTATCGCAAGCGCTTAAGAATCCTTATCGGTTAAATTTACCGATTTGTATAGGCGCTCTATTTCATCATTAGTCAATGCTTGATGGCGGCCACGTCTTAATGATTTTGGAAGCATGATCTCGCCATAACCAAGTCGAATTAATTTATTCACTTTATACCCTACAGCCTCCCATAATCGTTTAACCTCATGTTTTCGTCCTTCACTCAGGGTCACTTCATACCATACGTTTGCCATACCACTGGCCTTCCTTTTAACACTTAGGAATGCGGCGGGCCCGTCATCTAATTCAACACCATTTAATAAAGAATTAAGATCGTTTTTTGATGGATGACCGTATATTCTGACCGCATATTGACGAATTATTTCATAGGATGGATGCATCAATCGATTAGCAAGTTCGCCATCTGTTGTAAACAAAAGAAGCCCTGTTGTCGAAACGTCCAATCGACCCACCATTACCCATCGCATAGATCTTATTTTTGGCAAAGCATCAAATACAGATTTTTTATAATCTGGATCAGATCTCGAGCATATTTCATCATTATTTTTATTGTAGATTATGTGCTGATGTGAAAGCTTTCTGGGATTAACATAAAGTCGCTGAGAGTCTAAATAGAACGATTCATCACCTTTAACTGTATCGCCTATTTGAGCTTTCTTGCCATTTATCTTTAACCTACCATCATTTATCCAGCGTTCAACTTCCCTTCTGGAGCCGTGCCCTTTTGAAGCTAGTAATTTTTGAACACGCATCATTTTATTTTATTCATCTTTCAATTTATTTGTCTGTTCTGATACATCGTGAAGTATGTCATTTTCACTGTTTCCAACAATATCATCAAATTTAGTTTCTGAGATTATTCTAGCTGACTCCAGATCTTCATCTTTAATAACCTCATTAGTTTCAACAATTAAGGAGTCATTTTTTTCCAGTAAGGGATTTATTTCACGTTCATTTTTATTTTCTTGTTTTATTACCTCAGGAAGATCTAATTTATCTTTAATTGCCTCCCAATCAGAAAGGTCAGTTAAAAGTGGTAAATCTTCAATTTTCTTAAGCCCAAAATAATCAAGAAAAATCCTTGTAGTGCCGAACATTTCTGGACGACCCGGAACATCGCGTTGCCCTGAAATATATATCCACTCCCTTTCCATAAGAGATTTTATAATATTGCTACTAACAGAGACACCACGAACCTCTTCTATTTCCCCTCTTGTAATTGGTTGCTTATAGGCAATGAGCACTAATGTCTCAAATAATGCTCGCGAGTAGCGAGGCGACCTCCACTCCCATAGTTTATCTAGACGTTTAGATGCCTCTGGAGTTATTTGGATCCGAAAACCAGACGCTACTTCAATTAATTCTATATTTCTTGGCTGGTATTCATCTTGCAGTTGTTCTATGCATTTACGAATCATAGCTCTTTCTGGTCTCATATTTTCTTCGAATAAATCCTCTATTTTATTTAAATTGAGGGGTTTATCCGATGCTAATAACGCTGATTCAATGAAATATTTAACTTCATCCTCACTCATTCATCTAATTCCCTTTCTTATAGATTTTTAATTTTATATTTAACCATCAAGAGAGTGGACTGAAGAGGACACTCTTACGTGCATTGGAGCAAATTCTTCATTTTGTACTACCTCTATTGCTGCATCTTTCAACAACTCCAGAATAGCAAGAAAGGTTACGGCAATCCCAATTCTTCCTTCATTTGCGTTGAATAAATCAATAAAATCAATAAACTTTTTACTATGAATTCGATTGATAATATCAGCCATTCTTTGGCGAACTGACAAAGTTTCTTTCCTGAAATGAAGCTCTGAATTCATTTCCACTCTCTTTAGAACATCATGAAATGCTATCAACAATTCTTTAATTGTTACTTCTGGTAGCTTTATAACCACAGATTTATTGGGCGCTTCTGCATTAGCAATTACAATATCTCTCTCGAGGCGCGGCAAAGAATCTAATTCTTCTGCTGCTATTTTAAAACGCTCGTATTCCTGAAGACGCCTTACCAGCTCAGCACGAGGATCTTCTTCCTCATCCAACGTTTCTGGTCTTGGAAGTAGCATTCTAGATTTGATTTCTGCAAGCATGGCGGCCATCAATAAATATTCACCCGCAAGTTCTAATTTAATTTCCTCCATCAAATTAATGTAATCGATATATTGTTGAGTGATTTCTGTGACAGGAATATCAAGTATATTTAAATTTTGCCGTTTAATCAGATACAACAATAAGTCTAATGGCCCCTCAAATGCCTCTAAAAAAACTTTTAAAGCGAACGGAGGTATGTATAGATCTTGAGGTAACTCAGTCACCGGCTCGCCTTCAACTACGGCGAATGGCATCTCGTATTGTTTATTAATGTCTGTTTCAGTCTGTATGGTCATTGAATCAGTCACTTATAAAGATACTGGAGAAGAAAATTTTGCATCATTTAAATCAATTAATTATATATAAAAATTGCTCTAGGACACTATTAGCTTGATAATATACCAGTAGAGTGAATTTAAGTAGATAAAGAAAGAAAATACTCTCAATTAATAACTTAATATGACCTTAATATTTATAAAGTAAATCCGATATGCAATTTCTCACTGAATATATCCCAATAATCATATTTATTTTTGCTTATTTTAATGGTGGAATTTTCTTTGCCACTAAAGCATTAATGATTGCAATGCCCATAGGTCTCTGTATCCAGTGGGCACAATCAAAAAAAATCAATAAAATATACCTAGGCTCTACACTTTTGGTTATAATTCTGGGAACGGCAACCCTTTTCTTTAAAAATCCAACATTTCTATATTGGAAGCCAACTGTCCTCAATTGGCTAATTGCTTTAGTATTCCTTGGCAGTCAATGGATTGGTAAAGAACCAATTATAAAAAGAATGCTAAAGCAAGCTGCTGAACTAAAAGACGGGCAATGGAAAAAATTAAACTTCATGTGGGTTGTATTTTTCATATTCAGTGGGGCGATAAATATTTATGTTGCCTATAATTTTACAGAAGAGTTTTGGGTAAAATTTAAATTATTTGGTCTATTTGGTATTACACTTATATTCGTTATAATTCAAAGCATATGGCTAAATACAGCAATTAAAAAAAATGATTCATAATCCCTAGGGGTAGCTATTATGTGGTATGTAATTATTGGAAAAGACATAGAAGATAGCCTTCAATTAAGAATGAAAACAAGAGATTCTCATCTCGCCAGGTTGAATGATTTAACTGATCAAGGGCGTATTCTAGTTGCGGGGCCAATCCCGGCAATTGATAACGAGGATCCTGGGGAAGCTGGATTTAGCGGTAGTATTATTATTGCAGAATTTAAATCACTTCAAGATGCAGAAGATTGGGCCAATCAGGATCCCTATGTAAAAGCAGGAGTCTTTAGTGAGATAACCGTAAAACCTTTCAAAAAAGTCCTACCTTGATAATCGAAAAACAAATAGAATCTATTTTAATAAAGACTTTTGAGCCAAAAGAATTACTGATTAAAAATCAAAGTCATTTACATAAAGCTCATAAAGAATACAATAAGGAAAGCCACTTTGCCGTTCATATTACATCGAAAATCTTTAACAAAAAATCAAGATTAGAGCGGCATCAGATGATATACCAAGCACTTGAAGATCTGATGAAATCGAAAATTCACGCACTGGAAATCAAAGCAACAACAACCAACTAAAGCGAAACTAAACAAAGAATAAAACAATTAATTTAGGATAAAAAAATGTCAATTACAAAATCATCTAAAATAAATTCAATAACTCATAACGGCTTAGTTTTTATGTTAATCGGTATGATTATCTCAACAATCAGCTGGGCAGAAACAGTAAAAACCATCAATGGTACTGACATTGACAGTCTTGTTCTGGATATATACATACAAAGCAGGACACAACAGCCAGCGACAGGAGCAACGCCAGATCAACGTTTATTATACCTTGATGAATTAACCGATATATACCTCTTATCAACCCAAGAGAGTGCGATTCAATTAAGTGAAAATCCACAAATAAAAGCACAAATTGAACTACAAAATAGAGGCTTAATAGCTCAAGCAGTGGCTAGTGACTTTTTTGTTACTGTAAATGTGTCTGAGGAACAAATTCTATCGGAATACAATCAAGTGATACAGGCTACCCCATCTAAGGAATATATGGCTAGCCACATATTACTTGAAACACAAAGTGAGGCTATCTCTATAATCGAAAAACTCAATAATGGGGAAGTATTTTCCGAACTAGCAACAACAAACTCTATTGGCCCGTCTGCAACTGCTGGTGGATCATTGGGCACATGGTTTTCGCCGAATCAAATGGTTAAACCTTTTTCTGATGCCGTAGCGACACTCGATGATGGAAGCTATACCGCTGATCCAATACAAACTGAATTTGGTTGGCATGTCATTCTAAGAGAAAACTCCAGAGACTCTATACCCCCAACTTTAGATAGTGTTAGCAATGAAATACGACAAAAGATTATCCAAGACGAATTCCAAGCTTATCTGGAAACCCTAAAGTAAGAAAATTAAAGCCGTCAAATTACTAAGAATTAGAAAGCAAGTCTTTTAACCGACTTGCCAGAATTTCTTCATTTGCTTGACTTATATTTTTAAAATTTCTTAAGGAGATAAAACCATTTGAGTCTTTCTCTATGATGAATAACCTTTCTAATTCAATGTAAATTGCTTTTGGTGGTGCATCGAGCTTTGACTTACTCACCAAATCACAAAATGAAGGACTTTCTCCTTTGTATTTCAGTGGCCTTGGAGTATTACTTTTATCTAAAAAAATATCGTCGTTCAGCCAGATATTAAATAATTTCGTTAACGTGGTATTCATTTCTAAAAAATAACCTTTTTCATTGATAATTTTATTTTTTATTGAAGCGGCGTCTTTCCTCGTTAAGTCCGTCATCAAAGAAATTCTAGAAATATTAGTATCTTTTGACCTTAAGCCGTAATTTTTTGCCGCCACCGAAACAAAAACATTTTTAGCTACAGCGTCAAATATTTTATAGCCTACCCCATATTTAATAAGCAGTGTAATAAGTGGCTCAAGCATTCTTTCTATTAAATTGACCAGATGGGGACTCATGTTTCTATGGTTTTATTCCTTTTATGGTTAAATGACTGCTTCAAAAAATTCAAAAAATTCCCGTTCATAAATAATTTTTACATTTAGATCAAGTGCTTTTTGGTTTTTTGATCCGGGATCTTGGCCAGACAACAAGAAATCTGTTTTTTTGGATACGCTGCCTGTAACTTTACCGCCTAGATTTCTAATTTTTGCCTTTAACTGCTCTCTTGATAAGGCGGAAAATGAACCTGTTATAACAATAGTTTTACCTTCAAAAATTTTCTCTACCCCTTCTAATGTCATGCTAGAAGTCCATTTAATTCCGCATGAAATTAGATTCTTAACTATACTTTTATTATGATCATTTTCAAAAAAAACGACTATGTTTTTTGCTACTATTGGACCAACTTCGGGAACCTCTTGAAGATTTTCCTCGGATGCAAGCATTAAAATATCAAGGTCTTTATAATAATCTGCTAGAACCTCGGCAGTCGTTTGACCGACTTCTCTAATACCTAAACTAAAAATAAATTTATCCAAAGTTGTATTTTTACTATTGGAAATTGCGTGGATTAGATTTTCAGCAGTTTTTGTTGCGACTCTATCCAGCGAACAAAGTTCTTCTTTATTGAGGGAATATATTTGATCTGGAGTTAGAAGTCTTTCAGAGTTAACTAATTGCTCTATTAATTTAACTCCAAAACCATCGACATCCATCGCTTTTCTGGAAACGAAATGCTTGAGATACTCTATCCTTTGAGCTCTACAATTATAACCTCCAGAACACCTGAATACCGCTTCTCCTGTAATCCTAACAACTTTGGAGTTACATTCAGGGCATAATTTTAGCATCATCACTTCGCTAGTACCTGAGGGTCGTTTAGATCTAATTACTTTGACTAATTCAGGTATCACGTCACCAGCCCTTCTTACTGAAACGGTATCACCCACTCGAACATCTTTTCGCTGAAGTTCATCCATATTATGTAATGTGATATTACTGATTGTGACACCGCCAACAAAAGCCGGTTTTACTTTAGCAACAGGTGTAATTGCTCCCGTTCTTCCAACTTGGAAATCAATAGACTCTATAACTGTAGTTTTCTCATCGGCAGGGAATTTATGGGCAATCGCCCAGCGAGGTGCTCGTGACACAAAACCTAGTTTGTCCTGATGTGAAATTTGATCTATCTTGTAAACTAAACCATCTATATCATAATCAAAAGTATGACGTTTTTTCACCATCTGATTATAAAAATTCATGCACCCATCTACACCATTAACCAGTTTATTTTCTTTACAAATCTTTAATCCCCATCCAGACAGCAAAGATAAAATATCGCTATGCTTGGTAGGTAAAACTATACCTTTGACGATGCCAACCCCATAAAAGAAAATATCTAATGGTCTTTTTTTTGTATAATTAGGATCCAATTGACGTAGACTGCCAGCAGCAGCATTACGAGGATTAACAAACACCCTTTCATCGTTAATTTCAGCGTTTTTATTGAAATCACTGAAGCCAGATAATGGCATGTAAACCTCACCCCTAACTTCCAAATAAGAAGGATGATTCTTACCCGTTAATTCAAGAGGTATTGATTTAATAGTCCTAATATTATGAGTAACATCTTCACCTTTTTTACCATCTCCTCTTGTTGCTGCTCTGACTAGAATACCATCCTCGTAAACAATACTCACAGCCGTACCATCAAATTTTAACTCACAGGCATAATGAATTGATTGTTCCAACGGAAGATTAAGCTTTTCATGGGCTCGACGATCAAAATTTTCCAGCTCCTCTCTGTTAAAAACATTACTCAATGACAGCATAGGCAGAGTATGCTCGATAGATCTAAAAGCGGAAGATGGTTTGGCGCCCACATTTTGAGTTGGTGATGAATCGACTTGATATTCTGGATATTTCTTCTCAAGCTCCAAGAGCTCATTGAATAAATTATCATACTCATGATCAGAAATCTCTGGCTCATCCATCACATAATAAAGATGATTATGATTGTGAAGACAGCTAGTTAAACGAGTAATTATCTGCTTAACGTTTTTCTCAACCATGATTACTCGAGTTTTGTTTTTTTATTTCAAACAAATATTCAATTACTTGCTCCCTAATGTAACGTTCTCGCTGAATACTAAAAGAGCTTCCAGACTCATCTAATAACTCACCTTTTAAAGTAATCGACACTTTTTTCACAACAGAAAGCATCTCATCGAATGCCTCAATACCATTAACAGCCAAAGGCAATGACATAAAGAAAGTAATACCTGGAATCTTTTGATCTTTAATCTTTTTTAAATCAAATGTACCGGGCTCAACCAGGCTTGCTGCACTAAAAATGATGCTTTTACTCTCATCTTTATAGTAGTGAAATATACCGTATTCCCCTAATTGCATTCCATGTTCACGCAAAGCTAGAACCAGATCATCGCCCGCATAACTTGAATTATTAATCGCTACCAAACGAACGGTTACAACAAATTGTTTTTCAGGTTCGAGTTCCTTGAATGTTGGATCAATGATTAGCCCTTGAGATTTTTTCGCAAAATCATCTTGACTGATATCTGATAGTTTTGAGTTTTCATCAGAATTAATAATTGAAGGCTCAATCCTTTCATTAGTTTGACTATCTGTATGGACGTCAGATTTACTCCATATACCAAATAGATAAATACCCAATACAAGTAATCCGCCAAGCACCAATAATATCCATCTCATTTCTTCCATTTATTTCACTATCATTTTAATTTCTAATCCACCGACATCTTAACAGCTTCATCTAGATCAACTGAAACTAGACGTGAAACTCCGGGCTCTTGCATGGTAACCCCAGAGAGTTGCCTGGCAAGCTCCATCGTCGCTTTATTGTGAGTGATGAAAATAAATTGCACCTTTGAAGACATTTCTCTAACAATTTCACAAAAACGGTTCACATTTGTATCGTCTAGCGGCGCATCCACCTCATCAAGCATGCAAAATGGCGAAGGATTTAACTCAAAGATAGCAAAAACAAGGGCAACTGCTGTTAATGCTTTTTCACCGCCAGACAATAAATTAATTGTGGTATTTCTTTTACCTGGCGGTCTTGCCATAACCGAAACTCCAGCAGATAGTAGATCATCACCAATTAATTCCATATAAGCTTGACCACCACCGAATAACTTTGGAAATAATTTTTCAAAACCAGAATTGATCTGATTAAACGTTTCACGGAAACGAGATCTTGTCTCTCGGTCAATCTTACGGATGGCGCTCTCAAGGGTAGATAGAGCACTATTTAAATCTTCCATTTGCGAGTCCAAATATTCTTTTCTTTCAGAGTTGGTTTTTAGCTCATCAATGGCCGCTAGGTTTATTGGTCCAAGGCGACTAATTTTTAAAGAAACTCTTTCTAACTGCTCATTAAAGTTGTCCAACGTCGCCGAATCCGGCATTTCATCGAGCAACTCCTCATAATTAAAATCAGTCTGAATAAGTTGTTCATCCAAACCCTCTCGTCTAATTTTAATAATTTGAGACTCTTCCTTTGATTCATCAAGGCCAACTCTAGCGTCATTCACAGTCGTTTCTTTTTCAAGTCTTGCCTGATCGGATGTCTTTAATTCATTTTCAATTTTTTCGACAATCATCCTAGCATCACTCAACTCTTTTTCTGAGATAACTTTTTCTGATAATTGCTCATCGAGTTTATTTTTACTATCGAGCAAGGGTTGTTTGTTTAATTCTATTTGCTGTTGAATCTCTTTTTTTCTATTTTTAAAATGTTCTTGCTGAGAGATCATTCGCTCTAGATTTTGAGCTGCAGATTGTTTAGTTGATTTCTTACTCTCGTATTGAATAATCATTTCTTGTGCAATTTTTCTATCTGCTTCGTACTGATCGCGGACTCGCTTCAGCTCATCATTTAATTTATCTTTTTCACCTTCCATGTTAGTACCCAAAGATTCGAGCTTTAGTAATGATTGTGTCGCTTCCTCTAGATTACCTCTAGATTTTTTTATAATCGCCTCTAGTGCAATTTTTTCAGCTTGTAAGTTATTAGTCTCTTCAATGGAATTAGATTGGTTAATATTTAGCTGATCAAACTGATTCACTAATGAATCTAACTCGCCTTTCGTTTTTAGATAATTATTGCCACTTTCTAAAGTTTCGTTTTGAATCTGATCTTTCTTTAATTCCTTCTTTTCGAGATTTTTTCTAATATTCTCCAGATCTTTATCCGAGGTATTACAGTCAAAAACCAATTGTTTTATTTCTTTCTCAAGGTTACGAATATTCTGCTCTCTTGGTAAAATTCCTGCCTCAATATCATCTTTTCCACGAAATACCTTTACCCAATCCATGCTCATCCAGACGCCATTTTTAGTTATTACCGATCCTTTTGTTTTCGAATTCTCACTAATATCAAGAGCCTGATCCAATGTGTCAGCAATCGTGATATTTTCTAATAGTGAATAAATAGCATCAGGAGCACTCTCAACTTTTGAAGCAAGCGAATTATTTTCAAAATCAGTTTTTTGCTTCGTTTGAACGTTATTAATCATTGTAAAGCGACCAACTTTAAGCCCTTTTATTACTTCAAGACCCTGCTGTATACCATTAACACATAAACCTTCTAAATAATCGCCCAAAACAGTTTCAACAGCAATTTCCCATCCATTAGATATGGTTATATTCTGTGCAATACGCTTATTTTTTGATAATCCATTTGTCTTCAACCATTTAATATCTTCATCGCTTTGGCTGCCATAAGCTGCATTTTGTAATGCCGTTAATTTAAATAACTCAACCTCTTTAGCTCTGACTTTATTTCGGCGTTGATCCAAAATCACAACTAAATCATTGTTTCTTTTGCGAAGATCAGTAATTTCCTGATTAAGCTCATTAAGAATCTTTTCCAAAGACTCTTTGAATGAAAGATATTTTTTGTCCTCTTCAGTAAGAAGAAGAATCTTTTGTTTTAGAGTCTCCATATCAATAGAATTCTCTTCTTTCTTTAATCTATCCTGCTTCTCATTAATCATCTTTAACCCAGACTCGCTGTCTGATAGACGATTTGACTCAACAGTTATGCTTTGTGTGAACTCATTTTCCTTTGATTTAAAATCATTCCATTTTTCCTGCCACATTTGTATGGCCTGTTCTGCAGAATTTAATGAATTTTTAGCTATAGATTCAGATTTATTTGCATTGATTATGCTCGGCTCTAATGTATTTAACACATTTTCTATGTCTACAATTTGTTCTTTATCTAACGATATATGGCTTTCAATCTCACTGTTATTTTGAATGGCTTGTTCTAGCTCTTTTTTTTGTCTTAACTCTATCTCTAAAGAATATTCTATAGATTGTTCCAACCGACTAATCTCTGAGCCCACTTTGTAATAATTGGCTTGTACCTTATTAAATGAATCTGTTTTTTCATTATGCTCAATACGTTGAGACTCAATACTTGCCTCTATTTTGCGTTGATCAGCTAATCTAGAGTCGAGTAGTACCTTTTTCTCCATAAAGATTTTTTCTACTTCCAGGGCATTTTTATTTAACTCGCGAATCCTAATCGCTAGAATATCTGCAGAAAACCTCCTTTCATCTTCACGCATTTTTTTATAGCGTTCAGCAGTTTTTGCTTGACGCTCAAGATGATTGATTTGCTTTTCAATTTCATCAATAACATCAAGTAAGCGATCTAGATTTTCTTTTGTACGACCAATTCTACTAGAGGTTTCTTTTCGCCGTTCTTTGTATTTTGATATTCCAGCAGCCTCTTCGATAAAGACTCTCATTTCTTCAGGCTTGGCCTCTATCATTCTAGATATCATGCCTTGTTCGATTATAGAATAACTTCGAGGCCCTAAACCGGTGCCTAAGAATATGCCCGTAATATCTTTTCGACGGCAACGAACCCCATTTAAATAATAGTTCGAAATACTGTCACGTGAGACAACTCTTCTGATTGAAATTTCGTTATATTTTGCGTATTGGCCTTCGATAGTAGTTTCAGTGTTATCAAAGATAAGCTCAACTGTAGCAGCCCCAACAGGCTTCCTCGAACTTGAGCCTTTGAATATCACATCAGTAATTGAGTCGCCGCGCAATCGACTGGCTGAGCTCTCTCCCATTACCCATCTGACTGCATCTATAACATTAGATTTTCCACAGCCATTAGGTCCAACTACACCAACCAAGTTTGACGGGAATGTAATGACCGTAGGATCAACAAAAGACTTGAAACCGGCGAGCTTGACCTTACTTAATCGCATTTATACAGCTAAATCCATGTTGTTTTTTGTGAGAATTAATTGTAATGCATTTACAAAAATAAAACGAATATTCGTTATTAAATGCGGCTATTATTTGTCATTACAACGAATGAATACTTTGATTGATCCTGGTTGTAAAATTTTATACTTCCATGTTTCAAATAGATAAGTATAATGCTCACGGTTTCATTGAATAAAATCAAAGCAAAAAGTCATAGCGGGAAGTAAAATTATGCCAACAAAAAAAGCCAATAAAGAAACAAAAAAAATAGACTTAATGAGTAGTCCTTTAGATGTTATTGGAGCTTATAAACCAAAACGTGGTGAAGCTTATATGTGTGATGCACAATTGGAATATTTCCAAACTTTACTGCTGAAATGGAAAAGCAACCTTATTGATGAAGTTGATAGAACTGTCGTACACATGAAAGATGAAGCCTCAAATTTTCCTGATCCAAATGATCGTGCAACACAAGAATCGGAATTTGGTTTGGAATTAAGAACAAGAGACCGAGAAAGAAAACTCCTTAAAAAAATCAATTCAACACTGACAAGAATTGATGACGGTGATTATGGTTATTGCGATGAAACAGGTGAAGAGATAGGATTAAAAAGACTTCAAGCCAGACCGGTTGCTACGCTATCCCTCGAGGCCCAAGAACGACGTGAATTATCAGAACGCCAATACAGAGATAGAGATGATCGTTATCGTTAGAAATGATCGATAAGAGCGGTATTGGCTCTCTCAATAAAATTGAATATAGGGGCAGATTCGCACCTTCACCTACAGGCCCGCTTCACTTTGGCTCACTCATTGCAGCGATAGCAAGTTACCTGGAAGCAAAAACTAATCAAGGTAAGTGGTTTTTAAGAATTGATGATGCTGATTATCTGCGCGAACAAAAGTATGCGAGCGATTCGATCAAAAAAGCATTAGAACTACATGGTTTTGAGTGGGACAAGGATATTCAATACCAATCAAATTCGAATGTTTTATATAAGAGAATGAGAAATCATCTTATAGATAATAAAAAAGCATTTCGTTGCAACTGCTCAAGAAAAATTCTCAAAAATAATCAAACTGGTTTAAATGGCATTATCTATACAGGAACGTGTCGAAAAAAACATATTACTAACGATTACTCAATCAGAGTTTTCGTCGACCAATTAAAAATAAAATTCAATGATGAGATTCAAGGCTCTCAATCATCACAATTAGATAAGGATATTGGTGATTTTGTAATTTGGAGACGAGACAATATAATTTCATATCACTTAGCCACAATTATTGACGACAATGAGCTAGGTGTCACAAATATTGTCAGGGGTAATGATTTAATAAATTCAACTTTTTGCCAATTATATCTACAAAATTTACTTAACTATAAGAATCCAACTTATAGCCATATTCCGGTCGTAGTAGATAAAAATAAACAGAAACTGAGTAAACAATTTGGCGCAAAAGAAATATCTAATAAATTAAACACGCAAAATTTAGTTGATGGGCTTTTGGCTTTAAAACAAACGCCGCCAGATGATCTAGCCTCAGATAGCTTAGAAAATATATGGTCTTGGGCAATTGAAAACTGGAACAGTAAAACTTTAGAAATGACTCGGAGCGTAAAAACACCTAATTTATAATATTAGGTGTTTTCCTACACCGTTACTTAATCAGAATCTAAATCTTTCATACTGAGCCTTACTCTTCCTTGTCGATCAACTTCAAGTACTTTGACTTTTACTTCATCACCTTCTGAAAGTTTATCGCTGACTTTTTCGACACGCTCGTCTGAAATTTGAGATATATGAACCAAACCATCTTTTCCAGGAAGAATGGTAACGAAAGCACCAAAGTCCATCAAGCGGACTACTTTTCCATCATATATCCTACCCACTTCAACATCAGCTGTTATTAGCTCAATTCTTCTTACCGCCTCTTTTCCTGAAGCTCCATCAATTGAAGCAACTCGCACAGTACCATCCTGGTCAATATCAATTGAAGCTCCTGTTTCTTCTGTCATAGCTCTAATTACAGCGCCACCTTTACCAATAACATCTCTAATTTTTTCTGGATCAATTTTAAATGTAGTAATCGTCGGTGCAAATTCTGACATCTCTTCTCTGTGGGATGTGATTACTTTATTCATTTCACTCAAAATATACAATCGAGCTTCTTTAGCTTGCTCCAATGCAATATCCATAATTTCTTTTGTGATACCTTGTATCTTTATATCCATTTGAAGTGCCGTAATACCTTCACCTGTACCTGCTACTTTAAAGTCCATATCACCAAGATGATCTTCATCACCGAGAATATCTGTCAATACTGCAAATTTTTCACCTTCCTTAACCAAACCCATCGCTACACCAGCAACTGGAGCCTTAATAGGCACCCCTGCATCCATCAATGAGAGACTCGTTCCACAAACAGAAGCCATGGAACTGGATCCATTAGATTCAGTAATTTCAGAAACAACACGAATAACATATGGAAATTCTTCTTGATCCGGCATTACTGCTTGAATGCCTCTTTTTGCTAGTTTTCCATGTCCAATTTCACGTCTTTTTGGTGACCCAACAAAACCTGTCTCGCCAACACAATATGGAGGAAAATTATAATGCAACATAAATGAATCTTTATACTCACCCATCAAGGCATCAATCATTTGCGCGTCTCTGCCTGTTCCAAGAGTTGTTACAACAATCGCTTGAGTTTCACCACGAGTAAAAAGAGCGGATCCATGAGTTCTTGGTAATACACCGACCCTAACATCAATCGATCTCACTGTACTGACATCACGACCATCTATTCTTGGTTCCCCATCGATAACTCTATTTCTAACTATATTTTTTTCTAGTTTAGATAAAGATCCTTTGATTTCATCTTCCGACCATTTATCTTCATGCTTTTGGATAACTTCACTTAATACACTCTCTTTGCATTGCGAAATAGCAAGATGTCGCTCCATTTTATCTATATTTGTATAAGCTGCAGTCAAACCTTTAGTTGCAGAATCACTAACAGCAGCCGCTAGGCTCTCATCAGTTTCTGGAGCTGACCATTCCCACTTAGGTTTGCCAACTTCTTCAACCATTTCATTTATTTGCTCAATGACAAGCTGCATTTGCTCATGACCATACATCACAGCACCAAGCATAATTTCTTCTGATAATATTTTTGCTTCTGATTCAACCATCAGAACGGCGTCATTTGTTCCTGCTACCACAAGATCAAGATCGGAATCGATTAAACTTGTAACTGAAGGATTCAAAACATATTCATTATTAATATAACCGACTCGAGCACAACCCAAAGGACCGGCGAAAGGCATACCAGATAAACTTAACGCTGCAGATGCCCCTATCAAAGAAGGCATATCTGGATCAATTTCTGGATTTAAAGAAATAACAGTAGCAATTACCTGAACTTCATTCTTAAAGCCTTTTGGAAACAATGGACGTACAGGTCTATCTATCAACCTTGATGTTAAAGTTTCTTTTTCAGAAGGTCTTCCTTCACGCTTAAAAAATCCACCCGGTATCTTGCCAGCCGCGTATGTTTTTTCTTGATAATTTACAGTGAGCGGAAAAAAATCACGACCAGGATCAGCATGCTTTCTACCTACCGCCGTTACTAATACAGAGGTGCCTTCAACAGAAACTATGACTGAACTGTCTGTTTGACGAGCTATCTCGCCTGTCTCTATAGTTACTTCATGGTCGCCATACTGGAATACTTTTTTAATTGATTTCACTATTAATACTCTTATTGATTGATTGTTGTCTCAAGAAAATCTTGAGCGCTATAGGATTTTTTAGTTCTTAACGTCTTAGTCCGAGACTTTTAATTAATTCTGCGTATCGGCCTTGGTCATTCTTTTTTAGGTAATCAAGTAACTTTCGTCGCTTACTCACCATTTTCAAGAGACCTTGTCTGGAATGATGATCTTTTTTATGCTCACCAAAATGATCAGTCAATTCAGTAATACGTTTAGTCAAGATAGCAACTTGCACCTCAGGGGAACCTGTATCTGCTTCGCCTCTTGAATATTCTTTTATAATTGTACTTTTACTTTCACTCGATAGTGACATTTTTTAAAAACCCCGATAGTTCTTCGTTTAATTGTTGATATTACTATGAAGCGCGCTATTCTAGCGCTTAGTCACTCCAAGTAACAGTATTAAATTAAATAAAATAAAAATATTTAATTGTATCTTATCCCTAATCCTTTCTATTGATGCATCTATAAATGAAATATACGACGTGGAATTAGAAGATAATTCTCTTTTTGTTCACCAATACCAATAAATTTCTCTTCGTTATCATAAACCCTAATAAGTCCTTTAGAGGAAGATGAGATTTCAATAATCCGCCCATTAAGAAACATCCCTAATTCATCTTGATTAAGGTGAATACTCGACCAATCCAATAATGCCGTGTCGACAGGCAAGAGATAATCTTTGTTTTCAGTTCCACTACTCGCTATTGATTCTTCAATAGATTGAATACACAGCATTTGTTTCTCTTTAAAGTTACCCACCCCGACCCTATGCAATTTTTTCGTATACCCCACCATACCGGCTTTTTTTGCAATATCTTCAACCAATACCCTTATGTAAGTTCCTTTGGAAACTGTCACTAAGAACTCAACGCAATCATCACCAATATTTTCAAGTTTTATTGATGAGATATTTATCTTACGAGCTTCACGTTGGATCACTTCGCCTTTTCTGGCTAACTTATATAATCGTTGACCGTCTTTTTTTAACGCTGAATACATCGGAGGAATTTGTGCTGATTCACCCAGAAATTTTTCTAGAATACCAACCCAATAATCATGATCATGCATATGAATTTCTGATGTTTCTTCTATCGTACCCTCTCGATCACCTGTTGATGTTGATTTACCGAATTCCGCAATAACTCGATAAGTTTTATGGTTATTCAATAGATAGGGGCAGATTTTTGTGGCCTCACCAAAACACAATATCAACATGCCGGTGGCCGCGGGGTCAAGACTACCTCCATGCCCTCCTTTTTTGGCACCAATCAACTTCTTTACATTTTGTAATGCCCTGTTTGAAGACAATCCATCTTCCTTGTTAAGCAAGATGATGCCATTGACTGGCTCAATAGAGCTTTTACCTGAGCTCAAAGCAATCTCCAAGAAAAATAATTAAATTATGTTTTTTTTGCAAGGTTAGCTTGGTCGATTAAACTGGAAATCTCCATACCTTTAATGATGCTATCATCATGGTAAAATCTCAACTCAGGCACATGTCTAATTTTAATTGAGGCACCAAGTTTCTTTCTTAAGTAGCCGGTTGCCCTCGCCAACCCTTTTGTTGGAATATGAATTTCATCATTAAATTGGATCGAGCTAAAATAAATTTTTGCGATACTCAAATCATGACTTAAATCAATGGATGTCAATGACACTCCTGATAAACCAGGGTCGTTTAAATCAAACCGTATTAATTCATTCAAGGTCCTCAAGATCAAGGGGCCCATTCGTTGATTTCTAGAAAATTCTCTTGCCATTTTTTATGTCGCAATAATTATGTAGGTAAATTTAATCGATTGTCCTGGCAATTTCGATTCGTTCGAAGCATTCAATCTGATCACCAACCTTCACATCGTTGTAATTTTTAACACCGATTCCACATTCCGTACCTGATTGCACTTCTTTTGCTTCATCCTTAAAACGCCTAAGTGATTCAAGTTCACCCTCATAAATGACCACATTTTCTCTTAAAACACGGATAGGGCTGGCTCTTTTCACATGGCCTTCGGTCACTATACTGCCAGCGATATTGCCTAATTTAGGAGATGTAAAGACTTCTTTGACTTCTGCCAAGCCAATTATATTCTCTCTTATCTCAGGAGATAGAAGGCCATTTATAGATGTTTTAACATCATCAATAGCTTCATAGATAACACTATAATAACGTATATCTACCGCCGATTCTTTAATTGCATTCTTAGCCGAAGAATCAGCGCGGACATTGAATCCTATTATTGCGGCTTTAGATGCTTCTGCTAAAACAACATCTGACTCATTGATGCCACCAACTCCAGAATTAATTATTTTGACTTTAACCTCATCACTATTAAGACTGGTTAGTGCATCTTTCAATGCTTCTGAGCTTCCATGGACATCGGATTTAATTAATATAGCAACAGACTTACCGGCTGCATCATTAATTTGAGAGAATATATCATCTGATTTTGCACTTTGTTGTTGTATCGCCTTAGATTCTTGTGTTTTTGCTTTTCTATTTTCAGCTAGCTCTCGAGCTTGTTTTTCATTTTTAACCACATAAAAACTATCTCCAGATGCTGGCGTTTTTGGAAGGCCCAAAACTACGACAGGGGTTGAAGGACCCGCTTCTTTCATTATTTTTTGAGTCTCATCGAACATTGTTCTTATTTTACCAAACTCATCTCCAGCTAAAAGGATATCGCCTTTTGATAGAGTTCCTGCCTGAACCAAAAGTGTGGCCATTACACCTCTACCGCGATCTAAACTTGATTCAATCACAACTCCTCGTGCGGGACCCTCTCCGACTGCCTGCAAGTCCATAATTTCGGCTTGCAATAATATTTTTTCCAAAAGATCATCAATACCTTCACCGGTTTGCGCGGAGACAGATGCAAAAAGATTATCTCCACCCCATTCCTCTGAGATTATCTCATGCGCTGAAAGTTCAGTTCTTACCCTTTCTATATCAATATCTTCTTTATCAATTTTATTAATAGCAACAATCATGGGCACATTTGCCGCCTTGGTGTGTTCTATTGCTTCAATAGTTTGAGGTTTAACACCGTCATCAGCCGCAACCACAAGAATTACTATATCTGTTGCCTGTGCCCCTCTTGCTCTCATGGCTGTAAATGCCGCATGCCCAGGAGTATCCAAGAAGGTGATATTACCATTATCTGTTTTTACGTTATAAGCCCCAATATGTTGAGTGATGCCACCGGCTTCGCCATCTGCGACTTTTGAATTCTTGATGTAATCAAGTAACGAGGTTTTACCATGATCAACATGCCCCATAATCGTGACCACAGGCGCGCGCGATACTTTCTCGCCATCGAGGTCGTTAGAGATGAGTATATCTTGCTCTAATTTATCATCTTCGATTTTTGCAACATGCCCTAACTCTTCAACCACTAGAATTGCTGTATCACGATCAATCACTTGATTGATCGTGACCATTGCCCCCATATTAAAAAGGACTTTTACCACCTCATTGCCCTTGACAGCCATGCGCTGAGCAAGCTCTGAAACCATTATTCCTTCTGGAATAATTACTTCCTTTATTACTGGTGCAGTCGGCTTCTCAAAACCATGCTGGCCATCACCATCTATGGATACAGAGCGCCTTCTTGCTGCTGGTTTCTTACGTCGCCTGCCACTTTTATCACCTGCCACGTGAAGTTCTTTTCTGCCGTAACGAGTGTCATCCAAACTGCCTCTTTTTTTACCTTTATTTTTATTTTGTTTCTGAGGTTCTTTGTCTTCATTGGTGAATTTTTTAGCCGTTTCGGGTTTTTCTGTTTTCTTATCATCTTTTGGTGCGGAATTTTCCACGGGGATGGCTTCAACTTTTTCAGCTTGCTCCTTAATGGTGACCTCAGCCTCAAGTTTGGCCTCATTTTCGAGGCGTTCAGCTTCGATTTTATTTTCCTTTAATTGCTCTTTTTCTTGCAACTCATTATCGATAAGCTCTTGTTCTTGCTGTTTCTTTAATTCTAGTTCTTTCTTTTCCGCCTCGGCCTGATCTTCAAGAACATCTCTTTTTATGTATGTACGCTTCTTCCTGACCTCTACATTAACCGTCCTGGATCTACCTTGAGTACTTGGCAATTTTAACTCGGATTGTGATTTTCTTTTAAGAGTAATGCGTCTTGGTGAACCACCCTCATCATCTCCACCCAAGCCATGACTCCGGCGAAGGAACGTCAAGAGTTCAAGCTTTGCATCATCACTGATTATATCGTCACTTCCAGTGACTTTGATGCCAGCTTCATCGAGTTGCGCCAGTAATTTTTCAACCGGAACTTTTAAAACATCTGCAAATTGCAAGACAGTTACATCAGCCATTAATTAACTCCAAAAATCTATTTTTCGCTCTCATCAAACCAATGAGCGCGAGCTTTCATTATTAAAGATGCCGCAGCTTCTTCGTCCATAGCGTCAATTTCTAGTAAATCGTCTGTTGCTAGGTCCGCTAAATCCTCTCTTGTGACAACGCCTTTACTTGCGAGTTTTGAAGCCAATCCTTTGTCCATACCCTCAAGACTCAAGAGGTCTTCTGCAGGTTCAGCATTTTCAATCTTCTCTTCATCAACAATTGCCTGTGTTAAGAGCATGTCTCTGGCACGATTTCTCAACTCTTCAACAATATCCTCATCAAACTCTTCAATTTCAATCAATTCCGAAGTTGGTACATAAGCCACCTCTTCGATTGAGGTGAATCCTTCTTGCACTAGAATTAAGGCAACTTCTTCATCAACATCTAATTGTTTGGTAAATAAATCTATGACCACACGCGTCTCCTGCTCATTCTTCTGATCAGCATCCACTTCAGTCATTACATTTAATTCCCAACCCGTAAGTTCACTGGCAAGTCTTATATTTTGACCACCACGACCAATAGCTTGAGAAAGCTTTTCTTCATCTACTGCAACATCCATACTATGGGCGTCTTCGTCCACTACAATGGATATAACTTCAGCTGGTGACATTGAATTAATTACGTATTGAGCTGGATTTTCATTCCATAAAATAATATCAACGCGTTCACCCGCCAATTCATTTGAAACAGATTGAACCCTTGACCCACGCATACCCACACAAGCTCCCACCGGATCAATGCGTGGCTCATTACTCTTGACCGCTATTTTAGCTCTTAATCCTGGATCTCTTGCCGCCCCAAGTATCTCAATCAATCCTTGGCCAACTTCGGGCACTTCTATTTTGAATAGCTCAATCAAAAATTGAGGTGAAGTCCTGGTCATGAATAATTGAGGCCCTCTGGGCTCAGACCGAACCTCCACAAGCAAAGCTTTTATACGGTCATGCACTCTAACCGCTTCTCTAGGCATCATACTGTCTCTTGAAATAAAGCCCTCGGCATTACCCCCTAAGTCCATATAGATACCATTACGATCAACCCTTTTGACAAGACCTGAAAGAAGCTCTCCCGCACGATCTTTATAAGCTTCGACAACTTTCTCACGCTCCGCTTCGCGTACTTTTTGAACAATGACCTGTTTAGCCATTTGTGCTGAAATACGACCAAAAGGTGCAGATTCCATAGGAATCTCTACATAACCACCAGGCTCAGCATTTTCATCAATATCCAATGCATCAATCATTCTCAATTCATGATCTGGAGTTTCAAGTTCAGTTGACTCATCAGCAAACACCAGCCAACGCCGAAATGTTTCATGCTCACCAGTATCACGATCAATGGCTACCCTTGCATCGATATCCTCTTCATGATTTTTTGCAGCTGCTGCTGCCAAAGCTGCTTCCATAGCCTGAAAAATTACATCTTTTTCAACACCTTTCTCGTTGGAGACAACATCCACTACCGCAAGAATTTCTCTACTCATTTAAATTACACTCCAAAACAATCTATTTCTTATTTTTAAATACCGGGACTAAACGTGTGAAATCAATAGTATCTATTGATATCTTATAGACCTCGCCATCTACCTTTACTTCAATAAAATCCTCATTTGCAGTCAACAAATTACCTTTAAAATTTCTTCTACCATCCTGAGGAATGGTTAACTTTACCCTTACCTCATCGCCTAAAAACTTAAGGTAATGTTCAGTTTTTGTTAATCTTCGATCCAAACCAGGAGACGAAACTTCCAATACATAATCGTCCTTGATGGGTTCTTCGATATCCATCAACATCCCAACTTGTTGACTTACTGTCTCACAATCCTCTAAACCGATCCCTTCCGGTCGATCGATGAATAATCTAATTAAATTATTTTCACCGTTCCACTTCATTTCTAAATCAGTTAATTCATAACCTATTTTATTCACAGTAGGTTCTATTAATAATTTTAAATCATTAAAATCCATATTAACTCATTTATATAAATACTTGTTTTAAAACATAAAAAGGGCTACTAGCCCTCTAAATATATCACTAAAAACTCTAAACCTAGATAATAAAAAACCCCATAAAGGGGTCAGAATTTTCTAAGTTGACCTGCTCATACCGGCCATCTTTGGTACTTGAACTATTATACTGCAAATTCCTAGCTAAGCACAATGATAATCATTAAAAACCCTGCTTATCAGTTACTCCAATGACAAAGAAGTTGCTTTGGCCCCCGGAAGGCCCAACCATCAAAATCAATCGAATTAGAGTCAGATAGCCTTATATTTGGCAATCGATTGAATATTTTTGGTAAAGCCACTTCTGCTATGAGAGCTCGAGATATCCAAGCACCTGCACAGTAATGAGGTCCGGCGCCAAACGTCACTGATGATCTTGTATCACGCTCCACATCAAATATATTTGGCTTCTCGAATATTTCTGCATCACGATTGGCTGAACCGAACATAAAGAAAACACGATCGTCCTTTTCAAATTCGATGTCATTGTAAGTGTATTTTTTTGCAATTTGACGTGGCGACATGCCAATTGGTGAGATCCAACGTGCAAACTCCTCAAACGCCTGCAGCCAGGTGGCTTTATTTGAGTATATTTTCATTAACTGCTCAGGATTGGCTAAGAGCGCCCAGATCGTTCCAGCAATGGCATCT
>Ga0114994_10000017_pt1 | contig 85273 bp, 98 predicted proteins | sample ArcticOcean_MG_C_9_FD_87043 | JGI IMG/M metagenome (GOLD analysis project Ga0114994, IMG submission 87043) | Marine microbial communities from western Arctic Ocean - ArcticOcean_MG_CB2_152 | ecosystem: Environmental > Aquatic > Marine > Oceanic | place: Arctic Ocean: Canada Basin | collected...
CAAGGGTTGGGCTGTTCGCCCATGAAAGCGGTACGCGAGCTGGGTTCAGAACGTCGTGAGACAGTTCGGTCCATATCCGGTGTAGGCGTTAGAATATTGAGAGGAGTCTTCTTTAGTACGAGAGGATCGAGAAGAACGTACCGCTAGTGTACCAGTTATCGTGCCAACGGTAAATGCTGGGTAGCTATGTACGGAGTGGATAACCGCTGAAAGCATCTAAGTGGGAAGCCCACCTCAAGATGAGTATTCTTATCTAAAAGATATAAGGTTACGGCAAGACTAGCCGTTTAATAGGTACTATGTGAACGTACAGTAATGTATTGAGCAGAGGTATACTAACAAACCGAATACTTGAATTCAAAGAAATTATTATAAGGTGTCAGTTTATTTTTACTGAGACCTTATAATATAAAAATATATAATACTTGGTATTTTAGCCTAATGGACCCACTCTGATCCATCTCGAACTCAGTTGTGAAACGTTATCGCGGTGAAAATACTAGAAGGGAAGCTTTCTGGGAAAATAACTCAATGCCAAGATTATGTATATGTAATTTTTATTAACTCAATATCATAAGTTTTCAGCTTTTTAAGCGGGTAGGCAGAATCGAACTCCCATCATTAGCTTGGAAGGCTAAGGTTTTACCACTAAACTATACCCGCATTTTAATCTATCTTAGTTAAACATAATTATAAGGGATATTTAGAAACTTGGCTAGTGTTGTTGCTTTTTCTTCTAATGCAAATAATGGCATAGGCTCACCAACGCCTGTTAAAGGTATTCGCCGATTATCTATAGTTATTAAATATATTGCCCGTCGTGGGTTTATTCCCTCTTTTATTTCTACTTCAATGGATTTTATTTCATTTATAGGGTAACTTAATAAGATATTTCGACTTGCCCCCGGAAATCCTTTTCTTACGAGTCTTATTGTTGCGTTTGATAAATCGAATTCGTTATACCCGCCACCGACATCCCAAATAATAATTAATCCTAGATAAATGCTTGTTAAAATTGCGCCGGTTCCGTAAACAAGCATGAGAATTCCTTGGGGAATAAAATTTAATTCGATCGTATGGGCAAAAGGTAAGATATCAATTTTAAAATAACTCGAACAACTTGCCAAAAGAAATCCTATGCCTCCAATTGTTAATAAGATTGTCCAAACATAATTTTCAAGGCGTCGTGACCCTAATATATTTTCACGTTTTATAAACTCTGTCTCCATTCCTTTTTAAAATATTTTTATCGAAGGTTTGCATCTTTTATGCCAAAAATATAATCTATTTTTGGCAAAGTGTTAGAGGTTTTATATTAATTTGATACCTTTGAAAACAAGGTATAATCCCGAGGCTAATGCAAAACAAAAAGCTAATAATAAGATGTAATCAATAAAAATCGTCATAAATCTATTTGTTATTTCTTTTAATGTTATTATATATATATACAGTATAAATCAAAAGCGATACATAAAGGAAAAGTCTTTTACATTTAATTTAATTCAATTTCGGTTATACTAAGTATAATATAGTTATTGGAATTGAATTTAAAAATAAAATGAGTAAATTTAGTTTTGTCGGTCCGTATGGAGATGATCCTACAGTAGGACATTTATCAACCCCTATTACCACGTCGATGATAACACGTACTTTGTTGGGTAATTTGCCAGCGTATCGTGTTGGATTATCTAGTCTTTTACGTGGATTAGAAGTCGGTATGGCTCATGGTTATTTTCTAATTGGCCCGTTTTATAAATTAGGTCCGTTACGTAATTCAGATATTGCTCTTTTAGCCGGGTATCTATCATCCGTTGGTTTAATTATTATTTTAGGTCTCGCTTTGGCATTATATGGAACAACAACTTATCAAAATGATGATTTAGTGGTTGGTGATATTTTACAAACGAAAGCAGGCTGGAAAAAATTTACTGGTGGTTTTTTTATTGGGGCATTAGGTGGTTCAGGTGTTGCTTATTTATTACTAACCCAAATAGTTTAATTAAATAGCAATTTGCTTTTAATTACTTTTTTGATATAATTGATATGTATTTAGGATTAAGTTTTTAAAACTCTTACAATGTGTCAGGACTGAAAAGAAGCAGCACAGTATTTGTAATTTAAGTACTTAGTCTTAAATACAAAAAGATGAAGGAGAGAGGGGGATTCGAACCCCCGGTACAGTATTCTGTACAATAGATTAGCAATCTACCGCTTTCGACCACTCAGCCATCTCTCCATTTTTTAGCTCTGGCGGGACTTGAACCTGCGACCTTGGGCTTATGAGTCCCCTGCTCTAACCAACTGAGCTACAGAGCCATTTAATATTTATAACTTTTATAATATAATACCAATTAGGAAATCGAAGCGTCAATGCTTCATGTTTAATTTTTCGTTTCTCAATTTTTAGCTATTCTGAACTTTTTTGGCCCATGTGCTTGAAAAAAGTTTTTTTAACTGAACATACATTATAATATCTTTATGTTATATATAGTTGATTAATTAAAATATATGTTAATCTTAGCAAAATTACCAGGCACGTTCGCACTTTTTAGTCCACTTGTGGACGTTTTACCTATTATACCGGTTTTATTTCTGTTATTAGCTTTTGTTTGGCAAGCATCGGTTGGGTTTAGATAATTTTTGATTGAATTTTTAATACATAAGCCTTTTGTACTTTAATCAAAAAGGCTTGTGAACATGTGAAGAAATTAAAACAAAAATTATTAATCCTAATATTTCTTTAATTTACTTAATTAAGTTTATACTTCATGTACTAGACTATACTCGCTAGCACACGGATTTTCCTATTCATTGTCCTAACAAGAGCCTTGTTATTATCTTAGAAATCTAAATATCGTAATGTTCTGTAATTGGAAATTACTTAGAACATTCGGCCACGCTAGATACGTATTCTTAGCTCTGTGGAACGTCTGGAATGAGCGTTGTTAGTGTAAAAAATCTATGCTTTACGAGGTGACTCGTGTTGACGAGGGCCGTAGGTGGTGCCTGGTGCCAGATGTTCCATTTTTACTAAAAAAGATAGGTATAAAAGAATATCTAGATTTATTATAAAAACCCGATAAGGGACTTATCCAAGGAAGGTTTAAGACAAACTCATGATAAAAATTTGAGGCGGATTCAGATCACCGACTTCACCTAAACCGGGGGCTCCCAAGAAAACAACAGTTGAAGTGGGAATAGTCTGTAAGATTTAACAATAAAAGATGGTTCGTAAATGCTGAAATTCATGCAAAGCTAGTGAAGAAAGCGATGAAGGTTATTTATTCATCTCTAGCCGCTATCGAAGTTAACAGCAAGGTAAATAGTATTACACCTGTCCAACGGTCTCCGATAGGAAGACATTGCGTATTTATTAATATTCGAATTACATTGTGTAGAAAGGTAGAATACCCCGAGATTAAGGACGTGTTTTAAAAGCTAGTGAAGAGACTTGAACTCCCGACCGGCTGATTACAAATCAGCTGCTCTACCAACTGAGCTACACTAGCTAACCTAAATAATAACATAAAATTTTGAATTTTACTAATAAGAAAAACTAAAGCTAAAATTTTTTATCGCCTTTAGCTTTAGTTTGCGAAATTAATCACTGTTTAGTATTAGATAATCGAATGTTAGTGGATCGTTCAGAATAATTTCTGAGAGCATTTTTCGATTAATTGCTATTTTTTGTTTTTTAAATTGCGAGCTTATTTGACTATACGTGATGCCATGTCGTCTAACTTGACTGTTGATACAAGTTATCCAATTTCGGCGTTGTGTACGTTTAAATAACTTTCGACTTATATAAGAGTAACGACGTGCCTTCATTACCTGTTGATTTGATATTCGAAACAGTCTTGAATGTGCGCCTTTATAACCTTTTGCTAATTTTAAAACCGCTTTACGACGTTTGCGGGCAACATTGCCTCTTTTAATCCTAACCATATTTTTATTTAAATTGAGACTTAATATGGGAGCATAATTGCTATACTTTTAGCATCACCTTTTGCAGCAACTCCCATAGTGGACATATGTTGTCGTTGTTTTGGCGATTTTTTTTCTAGAATATGTGACTTGAACGGTCGTTTAAAAATAAACTTCCCGTTTTTTGTTTTACGATACCGTTTATCGGCTGACCGTCGGGTTTTTAACTTCGACATAGCTAATTTTAAATATTTTAATTTACTCCGCTATATTCAAATATAACATATATATTCAGAATTTACAATAACGGTTTCAAACTGATAGATTAAAAATAAGAAAAATTTTCTTAAAAGTAAAGTTGTTGGTAATTTTACAAACGACGAATTAGGGATTGTTTAAAATATTCCCTAATTTTTTTATAAATTACCTTTATTAAAAGCTATAAACAGAATTACCGCCGGTCCAGCAGTGAAAACAAGAAAAGTAGAAAGTAGTTGTCCAATAACTTGCCAATTAATCATAGAAACAGTTTGTCTTTAATTATATAAACAAAGCGCCATTATAATAATGTCTGCTTTATTAACTATAACAATATTATAATGTATGTTAAACAAAAAATTAATTAAACAACGAACTTTTTTTTCGTTTTTTTAATATTTCTGTATAATATAAAAGACTAAGGGTTGCTAACTCAATGGTAGAGTACTCGGCTTTTAACCGATAAGTTCTGGGTTCGAGTCCCAGGCAACCCATTATATGCAGATAAAATAGCGAAAATATACCCCCAAGGGAATTCGAATCCCTGTTACCTCCGTGAAAGGGAGGTGTCCTAGGCCTCTAGACGATGGGGGCTTATACTTTTAATAGTAAGTTAGAATAATAGTATTGTCAATCAACAGTTAAAACTTTATCAAATATGGAAGATTTTTTAGCAAAAATTTACTTAGCAATTGTTTTTTTAATACTTTTATTAAGTGTAGTATTTCTTGGTTATCAAATTCGGGTAACCCAACAGTTTGAAACTAATTTGGAGAAATTCCGTTCGAAAAAGATAACGGAAAAAAATTCTTATGAAAATATATTTAAATTGGGTCAATTATATTTACGGAAAAAAATTTATAACAAGGCTATTGAAGAATTTCGGCTTTGTTTTCGTGAATGGGATAAAAATGATACTTTAGGCATCGCGAGTTTATTTAATACTTTAGGTTTTACCTATTATCAATTAAAGGAGTATGATATTGCGGTTTATTATTATAAAATAGCGCTGACTCTTACTCCCGATTATGTAACAAGTTTAACTAATTTAGCTTATTTATACCAAAGCCAAAATAAAATTTCTGAGGTAAAAAATATTTATACAAAATTACTCGTATTTGACCCTTCAAGTAAAAAAACACAAGAAATTAATGAATATCTTTTAAAACGTTCCCAAAATTCGGAATAGTAGGATTTGAACCTACGACATTCTGCTCCCAAAGCAGACGCGCTACCAAGCTGCGCTATATTCCGCTTTCGTAATTATACCACAATATATGTTTACACAAAAGAAAAAGTAAAAAAACCTTATTCTTTTGTTTAATTTAACAAATCTATTTTTCATAAAATAGGCTTTAAATGAATTAGTTTACCCATTTATCCGCGATTAAATCAATCGTACCATTCTCTGTTTTTACATAACTGACAGTCGCAAAACCAAGATTTGTTAGTTCGTTGTTTAGGAGTTCTGAAGCGTACATTTGGTTAACTTTGTCTAAAAATAAGTTCATTGACCAAGGTTGTTGCCAAAAACTCAAGTCAGCAATTAATTCATATTCTTTTCCGTTAAAAGCAAAACCGATATCAATTGAATTTGGTTGGTGAATTACTAATTCAGCCCTATGCGTTTCATTTAGGTAACCGCGGAGAGGGGTATTTACTTTTTCCCAACTTACTTCTAATTGTGTTAATACACTTTGTAAAGTTGCTAAATCACTTATAGAAGTTTGGATTCGAGTAAAATGTGACATTGCTATTTAATTTTTTATGTTTAGCTCGTAGATTAATAGATTGAAACTTTCTTGTTTGTCTGGTTAAAACCTAAAAATATAACCTACCTAAAGTATTATAAAGAATAAAATCTTTTAAAACCTTTGAATTTAAAAATAGTGTTGGGTTTTTTACATATATTTTAAGGCCTTTATTTTTTTTCTACTTTTGTTCGACACTCTATCTATTCCAGTGCTATAATATCACGTATTCTTTTAATTTTAAGCTTTGAATTTAGTTTGAAAGTTTCCGTTTTTACTAAAATCCTATCCTAATTTATTTTCCTTATTACGTGAAAACCTATAACCCAGCAAAAAATTTAAACGAATAAAATAATAATTCTTTTTTTATTCGTTTAAATTCGCTCTAGTACATGTCTTAGTCATTGAACAACGGAATCCACTGATCAAATTTTATTACTCTATTATGGATAATCAATTATTTGTTACCACAATCCCTAATTTTTCCGAAGCCAGCTTAAATAGTTTTTGTTGGTTTTTAGAATATGGACTCTCCGATGAATTACGTAATTTTTCATCTGCGCTGAATTTAAATACGAAATTAAATATAAGAGTTTATAATGATGAATTCGTTTTAAAACAGCCGAGATACTCATCGGTTCAATGCAAACGCTATGATTTGACATATGCGGTACGTATTTATGTTCCAATTGAGTTAATTGAGGGAGATAATATTACTGCTTGTTTAGCATTTTTTGGTGAAATACCATTAATGACAGCAGAAGGAACTTTTATTATAAATGGTTGTGAGAGAGTTATTATAAATCAAATTATTCGTAGTCCCGGAATTTATTACCGCCGCGAAGCACAAGAAAAAACATTACATTATAGTGCTACACTAATTTCTGATCGTGGTTCCTGGTTAAAATTTGAATTTGAAACTGGAACGGTTCAGATTCGTTTAAATAAAACGACAACAATAGATTTTTATCAATTATTACAGATTTGTGGGTTAATTGACGTCAATTGTACTAGTCCATTTAATTTATCTCCGTTAACAAAGTTAATAAAGCAAAAACAGTTAATTAATTTAAATAGTAGTTTTTTAACACATGATTTATCCACTGTGTTAAATTCTTTAGGCCAACCTGCAATAAATCTAGATAGTAAATTTCTGCAGATTTTTAACGAAAAAATTTATAGTTTAGGAAAAATTGGTCGTAAAAAAATAAATCGAAAATTAGGTCTTTCTATTGCCGACTCTGTAACACGTGTAACTGTGGAAGATGTTATTGCAATTTCAAATTATTTAGTTAATCTTCATAAGAATATTGGTGAATTAGATGATATTGATAATCTCCGAAATCGAAGAATTCGTTCGATTGGTGAATTAATACAAATTCAATTCAGTATTGGTTTAAGTCGTTTAGAACGTTCTATTAATGAGCGTTTAGTTATAGCTAATCCTATTACGTTTAAAGCTAATACCATTATTAATCCGAAACCTATTATTGCGTCGATAAAAGAGTTCTTTGGATCAAGTCAATTATCTCAATTTATGGATCAAACTAATCCAATTGCTAGTTTAACACATAAACGACGAATAAGTAGTTTAGGTCCCGGTGGATTAAATCGGGATCGTTTGTCCTTAGCAGTACGTGATATTCACCCGAGTCATTATGGACGAATTTGTCCTATTGAAACTCCCGAAGGTCAAAATGCTGGTATTATTGCTTCTTTATCTTGTTATGCTCGGATTAATGAATCAGGATTTTTAGAAACTCCCTTCTTTAAGTTTAATAATGGAAAAGTCGTCAATAAGAAACTTCCGATTTATTTAACAACAGAAGAAGAGGAATTAATACCAATTGCACCGGCTGATCGTGTTTTAAATGAGACAATTTTAAATTTAAAAAAACAATTAATCCCTGTTCGATTTAAAAATGAATTTAATTTAGTTCCAATAAATCAGGTCAAGTTGGTTTCGGTTTCCCCTTTGCAAAATTTTTCTATTGCAACTGCTTTGATTCCCTTTTTAGAGCATGATGATGCTAACCGTGCTCTCATGGGTTCTAATATGCAGAGGCAATCTGTGCCTTTATTGTACCCTCACAAATCAATTGTTGGAACAGGTTTAGAACATCAATTAGCTGCGAATTCTGGAGCTGTTGTTATAAGTAAATTTGCAGGGACGATAACATATGTCTCATCACGTCTTATTAGTGTTGAAACAAAAGAGAAAGATGTAATAAATTATAAATTACAGAAGTATGTTCGTTCGAATCAAGATACGTGTATAAATCAACGTCCAATTGTTTGGCCTGGTGAATTTATTGAATCAGGTCAAATTATTGCGGATGGTCCTGGTACTGATGGTGCAGAATTAGCGTTGGGCCAAAATCTATTGGTCGCATATATGCCGTGGGAAGGATATAATTATGAAGATGCTATTTTAGTAAATGAACGTTTAGTTCAAGAAGATTTATTCACGTCGGTTCACATTGAAAAATTTGATATCGAAGTTCGTCAAACTTCATTTGGTCTCGAAAAAATAACACGTGATCTTCCGAATGTTACAGGTGAATCGGTTCAGAATTTAGATAGTAACGGGATAGTTTGTAAAGGCACATTTGTAAAATCAGGTGATATTTTAATCGGTAAAATAACACCAAAAGATGAAACAGACCAATTACCCGAGGGACGATTATTACGTGCTATTTTTGGTGAAAAGAGTAAAAATATTTCTGACAGTTCTCTTCGTGTTCCAAAGAGTACGTCAGGTCGTGTTATTAATGTCCGTGTCTTCCGCCGTACCAAAGGATATGAACTTGCTGATGGTTCTATTTCTTTAGTACGAATTTTTATAGCACAAATTCGTAAGATTCAAGTGGGAGATAAGATTGCAGGTAGACATGGAAACAAAGGAATTGTTTCTCGTATTTTACCTCGCCAGGATATGCCGTTTTTACCTAATGGAGTTGCAATTGATATTCTTTTAAATCCATTAGGTGTCCCTTCACGTATGAATGTTGGACAAATTTTCGAATGTTTGTTAGGTTTAGCCGGTTCCAAATTAAATCGACGTTTCAAAATAATGCCTTTTGACGAAATGTATGGTACGGAAACTTCCCGTAATCTTGTTAATAAATATTTAGCAATGGCATCAAAACAAGTAAAGGAACCTTGGATTTTTAATTCTTATTTACCTGGCCGTGTCCCATTGCGAGATGGTCGTACAGGATACTTATTTGAAAACCCTGTATTAATTGGAAAAACTTATATGTTGAAATTAATACATCAAGTTGACGATAAAATGCATGCACGTTCAACTGGGCCGTATTCTTTAATAACCCAGCAACCATTAGGTGGTAAATCTCGGCATGGTGGCCAAAGATTTGGAGAAATGGAAGTTTGGGCATTACAGGCTTTTGGTTGTGCTTATACTCTTCAAGAATTATTAACTTTAAAATCTGATGATATGGAAGGTCGAAATGAAGTTTTAAATGCTATAGTCAAAGGTTTACCTATTCCTAAACCTGGCATTCCTGAATCTTTTAAAGTGTTAATTCGAGAATTACATTCATTAGGGTTAGATATATCACTTTATAAAATGGATAAAGTTTCACGTGGGCAAACAAATGAAACTGAAGTTGATTTGTTACGTGATTATGAAAAGAATTTAAAGCGCTCATTGCCTCTTTATACAACGTTATAACACTTTGATTTACAATAAGAAGAAATAAAGAGATGACAAAATTTAATGAAAGTTTTGATTATATAAAAATAAATTTGGCTTCTCCTGAACGTATAAAACAATGGGCTTGCCATACTTTACGTGATGATCCAAGGACGGGGGAAGTAACTAAATCTGAAACAATAAATTATCGTACTTTTAAACCCGAAATGGGCGGTCTTTTTTGTGAGAAAATTTTTGGTCCTGTAAAAAGTTGGGAATGCCATTGTGGTAAATATAAAAGAATTCGTCAACAAGTTTTAGTATGTGAACGGTGTGGGGTAGAAGTAACCGAGTCACGTGTAAGACGTCATAGAATGGGCTATATTCAATTAGAATACCCAGTTGCGCATATTTGGTATGTACGTGGTTTTCCGAGTTATATTTCTTTATTATTAGGGATAAAACGTCGCGAATTAAAAGAGATTATTTATTTTAATGAGATTAATTTTCGACAATTCGACAATAAACTTTTAAATTGGGCAAAAAAGGTTTATGGTAATAAAAAACCAAAAGCAGGCGCTGAATTAATCTATGATTTGTTATTAAGTTTGGATTTAAAAAAGGTTGTGAAAACATGTCGCCTTTCTTACACAACTTCTTCTGCGTCGGATAAGGAGAAAATTATAAAGCGAATAAGAATTTTAGAAAACTTTATTGCTACTAAATCTAATCCTACGTGGATGCTTCTTTCTGTAATACCTGTTCTTCCGCCGGGTTTACGACCAATGGTTCAATTGGAAGGGGGGAGATTTGCGACTTCTGATTTAAATGAATTATACCGCCGGGTTATTAATAGAAATAACCGGTTGAAACGATTCTTTGCTATTTATGCTCCAGAGATTATTATTCGGAATGAAAAACGGATGTTACAAGAAGCGGTTGATGCGTTAATCGATAATGGCCATAGGGAAAAAAAAGCGGTTGGCTTAAATAACCGCCCATTAAAATCTTTATCAGATATTTTATCCGGAAAACAAGGGCGTTTCCGTCAAAATCTTTTGGGTAAACGTGTAGATTATTCGGGTCGTTCTGTCATTATTGTTGGACCCGAATTAAAGCTAAATCAATGTGGATTACCTTATGAAATAGCTTGTGAGTTGTTTCAGCCATTTCTTATTCATCGCTTAATACAGTTGGGTTACGCTGGAAATATGAAAATTGCAAAGCGTTTAATTCAAGAAAAGGATATTCGAGTTTGGGAAGGTTTAAAAAATGTTTTAGATGGCTTTCCTATTTTTTTAAATCGGGCCCCTACATTACACCGGTTGGGTATTCAAGCTTTTGAGCCTATTATTGTTGATGGTCGTGCTATTAAATTACATCCATTAGTTTGTCCGGCATTTAATGCCGATTTTGATGGAGACCAAATGGCAATTCATATTCCATTATCCATTGATGCACAGGCCGAATCGTATTTATTAATGTTAGGTCCAAATAATTTTATGTCTCCCGCGACTGGCGAACCTATTTTATTACCTAGTCAAGATATAGTCTTAGGTTCGCATTATTTAACTTCTCACAGCCGTTCCCAATTAAAGGGTAATTATCATTATTTTGCCACTTTAGAATCTGCAATACAGGCATATAATTGTAATAAAATAGCATTGCATTCTTTCATTTGGTTAAGATTTTCGGGTCAAATTCAAACGTTAGGAAAGCCGTTCTTATTAGAGACCCTGATTTTACCTGATCGAAGTTTATTATATATTTATAATGATCGCCAAATACGTAAAAAAGAGAATGATACTTTCGTTACTTACATTTTAACAACACCTGGTCGTGTGTTATTTAATCAATTAATTCATTCCGTTGTAACATGAAACAAGATATTTTTTACAATAAAACGATTAATAAAAAAGAATTAAAATCAATTGTTCATTCGACCTTTCAAGCATATGGGATTATCAAAGCTACTAATTTGGCTGAAGATTTAAAGAAGGCAGGTTTTTCATTTGCGACGCAAGCTGGAATTTCAATAAGTATTGAAGATTTAAAAGTACCACCAACGAAAGATATTTTATTTTCAAAAAATAATACGCAAATTAATTTTGCATATTTTTATGAAAAACGTGGCAATATTAATGAAATTGAACGATTTCAAAAAGTTATTGATACGTGGCATACCACAAGTGAAATTTTAAAGAATCAACTTGTTGATTTTTTTAAAACCAGGGATCCTTTAAATCCCGTTTATATGATGGCTTTCTCAGGCGCGCGAGGTAATCTATCGCAAGTGCGGCAATTAGTAGGAATGCGGGGATTAATGTCGGATCCAAGTGGACAAATTATTGACCTGCCTATTAAAACAAATTTTCGTGAAGGTTTAAGTATTACGGATTATGTAATATCGTCCTATGGGGCCCGCAAAGGTATTGTTGATACCGCTTTACGAACAGCCGATTCAGGTTATTTAACCCGTCGCTTAGTTGATGTTGCTCAACATGTTATTATTCGTGAATTAGATTGCCAAACAAAAAATGGTGTTCGTATTTTTTATAAACCGGGACAAAATAAAGAAGGAAGTTTTTTGGGTCGTGTTTTAGCAAATTCACTTCGTGAACCCTTTTCGAATAATATTTTATTGGAACGTAACACTATATTAACTGCCACAAAATTATTGACCATAAATTTTCCAACAAATTTAATTCTTCGTTCACCATTAATTTGTGAGTCCAGTCGGTCAATTTGTCAAAAATGTTATGGGTGGAATTTGTCTCAAGGTCAACTTGTTGAATTAGCTGATGCTGTCGGTGTAATCGCTGCCCAATCCATAGGGGAACCTGGTACCCAATTGACTATGAGAACTTTTCATACAGGTGGTGTTTTTACTGGGGAGAGTAGTAATCAAATTCGTAGTACAGTTGAAGGACAAATATTATTTTCAGAAAATTTAAAAACTTCTACATCCCGAACAATTTATGGAGAAGTTATTATAAAAGCTCAAAATGTAAGTGAATTTTTCATTTTTGATACTAATCAAAAAATATTAAAACGGTATGCAATTAAACCGGAAATGCTTTTATTCGCCCACAATAAAAGTTTTATTAAGATTGGCGATGTGATCGCAGAATTACCTTTAGCGAATAAACGCAATACGACACAAATCAAAGATATCTTTGCAACCATTTCAGGAGAAATTCAATTTCAAAATCTTCAATCAGATCACAAGAATACTTTAATTGAAAATGGTCTTATTTGGATCGCAACCGGTTCAATTTATGACATCTTCTCGTATATGTTATTACGAAGACAAGGGGTTAATGTTATTAAAAATAATGCGATTGCTCAAACGAAAATAGTTAGTCCGATTGGGGGGATCGTTAAAACTTCGACAAATTTTAGGAATTATATTGTCACGCCACCGTCTATTTTTATAACCGAAAAACTATTTAGAACGTTAGATAACCGTCTTTTTTTTGTAGGGAGCGATACTCGTATTTTTAATGTAAAACGACAAAGTATTGGGGTTGTTGTTTTAGATCTTACGAAAAAGTTTACACTCAATACTCTTTATACTATTTATTATTCACGGATTCACGCGTTGTGTAATAAGGAAGTTAGAGATCTAAGTGTTCTTCTTTTATGTCCTTTTCAACCGGAGGTTAATTTAGTAAAAATTAAATCATTAACATTAGGTTCTTTTTTAGTTGATAACAATTTGGCAAATTGTCGTTGGGATAAAATGATTCTTTACCCTGGTGAGCTTCTTTGTGATTCGATTTCAATTTCTCAATTGTCATATTGTAAGATCGAATCGGTTGATCTACAAACAGTACGACTCTTTATTTTACCATTAAAACAAGGGATTATTCCGAAACCTTCTTTTCTTCCTGAATCTAGGATAAGTGCAGGTACAGTATTATCTAATACTATAGTTTCTTCTTTAACAGTCATTCATAAAAGTATTTTAAATCCACAGGAGCCTTTTGTAGAAACTCGCTTTAAAGTTAATTATTGTACGTCCAATTTATGTCAAACACTTAAAACAAAGTTACAGTTTATACAAGTACGAGGTTCCAACCGAATGGCTCTTTTTGAGATATATAAACTTCCTTCAAATCTCAAGTTTATAAATAAACAGCAGATAGCCGTTTCTTATTTGATGAAGTCTAATCAAATCGTTGAGCCTTATTCTATTATAGCAACTTTAAGTATCACCGCTACAAATCGTATGGAGATCAAAAAGATTAAGAATCGAACTCATAAACCCCAACGATTTTTAATTTCTTCTTCCGAAAATTATAAAGATTACCCTTCTGCGTTTTTGTATTCAAAATTTACTGTTGTAGGGGATAAACTAAACACAGGCGATGTAATAGATTATTCAGGTTATCTTGTTCGTAGAGAAGATTCGCGTAATTTTACTGTTCGTTTAGCTTCTCCTTTTTTCGTTTCGCAAGGTACACGTATTTTAGTTCACCATGGTGCATTAATTAAGCAAGGAGAGCCGCTTTGTCAATTAGTCTATACCCGTGTTATAAGTGATGATATTGTTACGGGTTTACCACGAATTGAGCAATTACTCGAAGGGCGTTTAGAAAAAAACCCATGCGAGCTTATTGAACGGCCTGGTATAATTAAGAGTAAAAATACTGATAGCATTATCATAATCGAAAAGAAGGAAATCCATAATTATGCATTAAATCTTACAACAACAAGTTTTTTAAAAAAGGGTGAGCTTGTTTCGGTTGCCCAACCATTAGATACGCGTATCTTAAATTCACATTCTGTTTTAAATGTTTATTTCCAATATTATTGTTCGTTTTATTCTCTTGGAAATGCAACAAAACGAAGTATTATAAGTATTCAACTTTTATTACTTAATTTAGTACAAGATGTTTATCGATCGCAAGGTATTTATATTGCAAATAAACATGTAGAAATTATCGTTCGGCAAATTACTTCAAAAGTAAAAATATTAAAATCAAATAGTGAGACTACTTTTACAATTGGTGAATTTATTGAATTTGAACAAGTTTTATATGTTAATCGTTCTTTATATTTAACACACAAACCCATGATTGAATATCAACCTGTTCTTTTGGGCATTACCAAAGTTTCTTTAATGACCGAAAGTTTTATTTCTGCTGCTAGTTTTCAAGAGACTACACGGATCTTAACGCAAGCGGCAGTTGAAGGGAAAGTTGAATGGTTACGTGGATTAAAAGAGAATGTTATTCTTGGTAGACTTATACCAGCGGGTACTGGTTTTAAAGCCTTTAATAGTACTTCAATGTTAAGTGTATGTTTAGAGTAGAAAACTCAGAATTATGGTAATATTTGTATATTAATTTATATTATAAACAATTCTATGGCTGATGTTAAAATCGCCCAACTTTTAAAAGCAGGTGTGCATTTTGGGCACAAAACACCACGATGGAATCCTAAAATGTTTCCATATATTTACATGGAAAGAAATGGCATTCATATTTTAGATCTAGTTCAGACTTCGCAATTATTACAAGAGGCTTGTGATTTTGTACAAATATCTGCAGAACAAGGTAAAACATTTTTGTTCGTTGGAACGAAACCCCAGGCGTCCGAAATTGTTAAACAATCAGCACTAAATGCAGATTCTTTTTATGTTAATCACCGTTGGTACGGTGGCCTTTTAACTAATTGGCAAACTGTAAAAGGTCGTATCCAAACGTTAATTACTCTTGAGTCTCAAGAAAAAGATATTTTTCCAACACTTCCAAAAAAAGAATCAGCAACATTAAAAAAAGAATTAAATAAATTACGGGTACAATTGAATGGTATAAAAAATATGGATACTATTCCCGATATTATGATTGTTGTAGATCAAAACTATGAATTGACTGCGGTGCGCGAAGCAATGAAATTGGATATTCCTATTATTTCAATTTTGGATAGTAATTCGGATCCGGATTTAATTGATATTCCCATTCCGGGGAATGATGATGCCATTAGTTCAATTAAAATAATATTAGACGCACTTACTGAGAGTATTAAGTTAGGGCGCGGTCAATAACATATGTGTTATTTAGCTGAATTTTATTAAATATCTTTATGCTTTAGTGTCTTTTCACACATATTTATGTGAAATATTTAGTATAATTAGTTTGTTAAGAAATACTGATAAGATAAATAATTTTCTCGTCCTATCTTTTTAGAGAATTTAGTATGTCATATCAGATTGTAAGTATTTATTTATTTAAAAAAAGTACCCGATGAATTTTATAAATAATTCGATACTTCTTGCAGGTGTAGAAATAGGAACCCATTATTATTGGGATATTGCAGGATTTGCAATACATGGACAGGTATTTATTGTAAGTTGGGTTGTAATCGGTTTATTATTAACTGCTGCTTTCTTAGGAGCGAATGATCCAAAGCGAATTCCGGAAAGTTGGCAAAACTTTATGGAAGCAACTGTTGAGTTTACACAAGAGATTGCGCGTAATCAATTAGGTGAAAGTTCTTATAGAACCTGGTTACCTTTTATCAGCACAGTATTTTTATTTATATTTGGCTGTAATTGGGCAGGTGCAATTATTCCTTGGAAACTTATTATATTACCAGAAGGTGAATTAGCAGCACCAACTAACGATATTAATACTACTGTTGCATTAGCATTGTTAACTTCTTTAACCTACTTTTACGCCGGTTTTAGAAAAAAAGGTCTTGGTTATTTTAAACGTTATTTAGAACCAACTCCTATCTTATTACCAATTAATATCCTTGAGGATTTTACAAAACCGTTATCTTTAAGTTTTCGATTATTTGGTAATGTTTTAGCGGATGAGCTTACGATATCTGTTTTGGTTTTATTGGTACCATTGTTTATTCCATTACCTATTATGGCATTAGGGATATTCGCCGGTTCTGTACAAGCTTTAATTTTTTCAACATTAGCGGCAGCTTATATACATGAAGCTCTCGAATAGTCTGGTCTAAGAAAAAGAAACAAATAAAATTAATTAAATAAAGGAAAATAAAATTATGGATTCAATTATTGCTGCGGCATCTGTTATTGGTGCTGGTTTATCTGTTGGTTTAGCTGCGATCGGACCGGGAATTGGTCAAGGAACAGCAGCAGGTCAAGCTGTTGAAGGAATTGCACGTCAGCCAGAAGTAGAGAATCAAATTCGTGGTACTTTATTATTAAGTTTAGCTTTCATGGAAGCCTTAACTATTTATGGTTTAGTAGTAGCATTAGCACTTTTATTCGCAAATCCTTTTGCGGGTTAAGACTTCTTATTGGGATAGGATTTTTTCTATCCCTATCATTTTGGTCATATCTTATTAAATTCTCTTAACTGCATAAATTAATGTTTTTTGAAATTTTTCAATCGTTAAACTCAACGATCGGTGCAGGTGGACTATTTGATTTCGGTGCAACATTACCATTACTCGCTATTCAATTTTTAATTCTAATGTTCGTTTTAAACACGATTCTTTATAATCCGTTATTAACGGTAATTAATGAACGGAACGAATATATTGTTTCCAATTTAACAAAATCTGCTAAATTAATAGCGGAAACAAATGAAATTAAAAATACATACGAAACCGAAATCCTTGAGGCACGCAAAGCCGCACAATTAGAAATTACCCAGTGTCAAAGAAGTTATAAAGAACTTTTTGACATTGAATTAAGTAAAGTTCAAGAAAAATATGATTCTATATTACTGGAATACGATTCTACTTTAGCTAATGAAAAAGCATCGGCTCTACTAACATTGGAAACAGAAATTGAATCTATTAGTGAACAAATTTTAGACAAAATTTATGTCTAATAATAGCATTATACCTTTTTGCTAACCTGTAACATTTAACAAAATTTGAGGGAATATGGAAAACTTACTATTGTTAAGTGTCAGCCTTAATACTGATATTTTTGAAGCCAACCTTATTAATATTGTACTTTTACTTGTACTTTTGTTTAATGTTGTTGGTGATGCGTTAAAAACATCGATGCTCGAAAGAAAAGAAAAAATTTTGAGCGGGGTTCAAGATGCTGAACAACGTTTAAGTGAAGCATCAGAACGTTTGAATGAAGCAAAAACGCAATTAGATCAGTCAAAGCTTGTCATTGACAAAATTAAATCCGATAAAGAAAACACAAGATGTACGCTTGCTTCCAATAATGGGATGCGAGTTCAAGAAGAGTCCGTGCGACGCGCTGATTCGGCAAAATTAGCTATAATGTATAAAAAACAACAAGTTTGGCGTGAAGTTAAAGAACAAGTTTCTTCATTAGCGTTAAATCGTGTGATAACAACATTAAAAGACGATTTAACTTTAGATAAACATCTTGCGATTATCGATAGTGGTATTGCACGTATAGGAGGATAGTAATGGCAAGTCAAATTTTAGTTTCAAAAATTTCTGAACCTTATGCAGATGCTCTTTTAGAGTTAGCAAAATCAAACAATTGTGTTGATGCAATTACTGCAGACGTAAATGATTTATTGACATTTCTTACATCAGTTCCAATATTAGCCAGTTATTTCGAAAATCCTGTAATTTCACTTGATAAAAAAAGGGAATTAGTAAACACTGTTATGGGAACAAAGTTAAACCCTTTTACAGTAAAGTTTCTACTTTTTTTAATTGATCGTCGTCGAATTGCTTTTTTCGAAACAATTGGTGAACGGTATTTAGAATTAGTTTATGAATTTGCAGATATCAAAATTGTTACTGTACAAACTGTTGTACCTTTAAGTTACCGACAAGAACGTCGTATTATTCGGGAATTAAAAGAATTTACTGGTGCAAAAGAGATTCGTTTAATCCGCGAGGTAGATAAAGGCATACTAGGTGGTTTAGTTATAAAAATTGATTCACAAGTCATTGATATTAGTCTAAAAGGTCAAATAAGACAGATGTCAAGTAGTTTAGATACTATGCTTGTTTTTTAAAGAGTAAAAATAAGAAAAACAAAATAACTTAGAATAAAATAACTATGGTTAGTATTCGTCCAGACGAAATTAGTAATATTATTCGTCAACAAATTGAAACATACGGTCAAGAAATAAAAGTAGATACAATAGGTACTGTACTTCAAGTTGGTGATGGAATTGCACGTGTTTATGGTCTTGATCAAGTCATGGCTGGTGAGTTATTAGAATTTGAAGACAAGACAATCGGAATTGCTTTAAATTTAGAAAACGATAATGTCGGTGCCGTTTTAATGGGTGATGGTCGTGAGATTTTAGAAGGTAGTACGGTACGCGCTACTGGTAAAATTGCCCAAGTTGAAGTTCCGGATGAAATTAAAGGTCGTGTTGTTAATCCTTTAGCTATTCCGATTGACGGAAAAGGTGATTTACCCGTAGGATCAAAACGTTTAATTGAGTTTTTAGCTCCTGGCATTATCAGTCGAAAATCTGTTTGTGAACCATTACAAACTGGAATTACAGCAATTGATGCAATGATTCCAATCGGGCGTGGTCAACGTGAGTTGATTATTGGTGATCGACAAACGGGTAAAACATCGATTGCATTAGACACAATTATTAATCAAAAATCAGAAGATGTTGTTTGTGTTTACGTTGCCATTGGTCAAAAGGCTTCATCAGTTGCGCAAGCTGTTACAGTTTTAAAAGAACGAGGTGCTTTAGATTATACGGTTATCGTAGCTGCGAGTGCTGATGATTCGGCAACTTTACAATACATTGCCCCATATACGGGTGCAGCAATTGCTGAACATTTTATGTATAATGGCAAGGCTACATTAGTTGTATATGATGATTTAACGAAACAAGCGCAAGCATATCGTCAAATGTCATTATTATTACGTCGTCCTCCAGGTCGTGAAGCTTACCCTGGTGATGTTTTCTATTTACATTCGCGTTTATTAGAACGTGCCGCTAAACTTAGTGATGATTTGGGTGGTGGTAATATGACAGCTTTACCTGTTATTGAAACACAAGCAGGTGATGTATCGGCGTATATTCCGACAAATGTTATTTCCATTACTGACGGACAAATTTTCTTATCAGGTGATTTATTTAATGCGGGTATCCGCCCAGCTATTAATGTTGGTATTTCTGTATCACGTGTAGGTTCTGCTGCCCAAATTAAGGCCATGAAACAAGTAGCTGGTAAATTAAAATTAGAATTAGCACAATTCGCAGAATTAGAAGCTTTTTCACAATTTGCATCTGATTTAGATCAAGCTACACAAAACCAATTAGCGCGTGGTCAACGTTTACGAGAATTACTAAAACAGAAGCAAAATTCTCCTATTCCGGTTGAAGAGCAAATCGCAGTAATTTATAGTGGTATTAATGGTTTTATCGATGATGTTCCAATTGATAGTGTTATAGATTTTGCTGTTGAGTTACGTGATTATTTACGTACTTCAAAGCCTGCATACGGTGAAGCAGTTCGTTCAACGAAAAAGTTTGATACTGAAACGGAAAATATGGTAAAAGATGCGATAGCTTCGGTTAAAGAAAAAATGGCATTAAATTAGCGGTATTTTTCTTTTTATTTAAGGGCCATTTATTTGTGGTCCTTAGATAAAAAATTAATTTGCTAAATGATGAAAATTAAGTTTTTTATTTTCCATAAATTTATCTTTACCATATAATTGATGTATACGTTTATTTTCTAAAATAGAGAAATGTTAAAATTACGTTTAAAACGTGGTGGTCGAAAAGGGCAACCGTCTTATCGTGTTGTTATTATGAAATCAAATTCGCGTCGAGATGGGCGCCCTATCGAAAATTTAGGATATTATAATCCAGTTTCAAAAGAGTTTTTAGTTAGTGCTGATCGTATTACCGCTCGATTAAATCAAGGGGTTAAACCTACGCGAGCCGTACATAATTTATTAAAACGTTCTGGAATAGTCACCGGTTTGTCAAATATCAAATAGCTTTGGTGGGATAATGGTTTTCAAAATTAGCCTTTATATATTTATATAAGGGCTAATTTTTGTCTAACTTTTAGTTAGTTTTATTTGTAACAACAAGACATTCTGTTGTTAAAATCATACCGGCAATTGAGGATGCATTTTGCAAAGTTGTGCGTGTAACTTTTGCTGGATCAATAATACCTTTATCATACATATTTACAAAAGTTTCGTCAAAGGCGTCATAACCCATTTCGAAGTCCTGTTCTTGAAGTAAATCAATAATCAAGGCCCCATTTTTTCCTCCATTTTCTGCAATACGTTTTAACGGTCTTTCGATTGCTTTAGCAATAATTAAAGCACCTAATAGTTCCTCTTCTTTTAAATTATTTTTTGCCCAATTTTTTAAATTTTCAGATATATGAGCGAAAGTTGCTCCTCCACCTGGAACGATACCTTCTTCAACGGCTGCTCGTGTGGCATTTATGGCATCCTCTAGGCGTAATTTCTTTTCTTTCATTTCGGTTTCGGTAATAGCCCCAACTTTTATTACGGCAACACCACCTGAAAGTTTCGCAATACGATCTTGTAACTTTTCTTTCTCATAGGTGTCATCCGCTAGATTTATTTGTTTTCGTAGATTTTCACATTGCAATTTAACTTGTTCATCTGTTCCTTCATTTATGATTGTTGTGTTATCTTTAGTAATAATAACACGGCGTGCTTCACCTAATAAATCTAAGGTAGCATTTTTTAAACTATATCCTGCGTCCTCAGTTATTAGTTGGCTATTTGTCAGTATTGTAAGATCTTCTAAATTAGCTTTACGTATTTGGCCAAAACCTGGGGCACGAACCGCGGCAATATTAATAATTCCGCGAAGTTTATTTAAAACAAGGGTTGCCAAAGCTTCTTTTTCAATATCTTCAGCAATTATAAGAAGTGCTCGCTTAGTAGGAGTAACTTGTTCTAAAATGGGTATAATATCTTGTTTTACTAAAGTTATTTTTTTATCGGTTATTAGGATATAAGGATTTTCCAAGATAACTTCCATTTTTTCAGGGCGATTAACAAAATAGGGTGATATAAATCCTTTTTCAAATCGCATCCCTTCTGTAACTTCAAGTTCTGTAATAGTTGATTTTCCTTCTTCTAATGAAATAATACCATCACGTCCTACTTTTTCTAAAGCATTGGCAATCATTATCCCAACTGTTTCATCATTTCCAGCAGAAATTGATGCTACTTGTGAAATTGATTGAATGTTTTCAATTGGTTGTGCAAATTCATTTATTTGTTCGATTACGTACTTTGTCGCTTTTTCGATCCCGATTTTTAAAGTTATGGGGTTTGTTCCAGCTGCAACGTTTTTCATCCCTTCTTGTACAATTGCATGCGCCAAGACGGTAGATGTTGTTGTACCATCACCAGCAACATCATTTGTTTTTGAGGCTGCTTGACGAATTAATGCTACTCCTGTGTTCTCGATTGGATCTTCTAATTCAATTTCTTTAGCAATTGTAACACCATCATTAATAATCTGGGGTGAGCCGAATTTTTTTTCTAATACTACATTTCGACCCCGTGGTCCTAATGTTACCGCAACAGCTTCTACCATAATCTGCATTCCTTTTTCTAATGCTCTACGAGCATTATCTTGGTAAAGAATTTTTTTACTCATTGTTTTTAATGTCTGTTCTTATGAAATCAATTATATAACAGATACGATACCTTCATCCAGGTATTATGCAAAAAATTTAAAAACGTTTGTCTTTCTTTCGCTAAATATTTCTGAATAGTTTTTCGAAATTTGCTTTTTTACTGATTTCTAGTTAAAATTAAAAAAAAGGAAGAGACGCAAACAAATTTATATTTTTTGAAAAAGATAAGAATTAAAAGGATTAAAAACTATAGTTAAATCTGTTGGTATTGATTTAGGTACTACAAATTCGGTTGTTGCTACTATTGAAGCTACACAACCTACTGTAATTGTTAATGAAGAAGGTTATCGCACAACAACTTCAGTTGTTGCTTATACAAAAACTGGACGTTTATTGGTTGGTCAGATCGGAAAACGTCAAAATATGTTAAATCCGCAGAATACCTTTTATTCTGTAAAACGTTTCATTGGATCTAAAATGACAGATCTTGATGCAGAATTTACAAAAATGCCTTATCAAGTTCGAGCGGATGAAAATTCTAATATTTTATTAGAATGTCCCGCAATGAATCGTACGTTTCGTCCTGAAGAAATTTCAGCCCAAGTGTTACGTCGTTTAGCCGAAAATGCAGAAAAACATATTGGCCAAACTGTTGATAAAGCTGTTATTACGGTTCCTGCATATTTTAATGATTCGCAACGTCAAGCTACCCAAGATGCTGGTAAAATAGCGGGCTTAGAGGTTTTACGTATCATAAATGAACCTACTGCAGCGTCACTAGCATATGGTTTAGATAAAAATACAAATGAAGTTATACTTGTTTTTGATTTAGGTGGTGGGACATTTGATGTTTCCATTCTTGATGTTGGTGATGGAATTTTTGAGGTTTTATCTACTTCGGGTGATACTCGTTTAGGCGGAGATAATTTTGATAAATTAATGATAGATTATTTATTAAATGAGTTTACTAAGAAAACGGATGTTGATTTATCGACAGATCCTACTTCTTTGCAGCGTGTTGTTGGAGCGGCTGAAAAAGCTAAAATTGATTTATCCACATTAGTGCAAACAACTGTTAAACTTCCGTTTCTTATGGAAGGTACGCAACATTTAGAAGAAGTTATTACACGTGAAAAATTTGAAGAAATTTGTGGTGATTTAATTAGCCGTTGCCGTATCCCTGTAGAAACAGCTTTAAAAGATGCTAATTTATCGAAAGATCAAATTAATCAAGTTGTTTTAGTTGGGGGTTCTACTAGAATTCCAGCTATTCAATCTCTAATTAAAGATGTCCTTTCTACAGAACCAAATCAGTCAGTAAATCCCGATGAAGTTGTTGCAATTGGTGCCGCAATTCAAGCAGGTATTTTATCAGGTGAGGTAAAAGATATTCTTTTATTAGATGTGACGCCTTTATCGTTAGGTGTAGAAACGTTGGGTGGGATTTTTTCTCCAATGATTCAAAGAAATACAACGATTCCAACAAAAACCACTGAAACATTTTCGACAGCTATGGATAATCAACCTAGTGTTGAAATCAAAATTTTCCAGGGAGAGCGTGAATTTGCTAAAGATAATAAAAGTTTAGGTGTTTTTACATTAAGTGGTATTGAACCAGCTCGTCGCGGAGTTCCGCAGATTGAAGTTACATTTGATATTGATGTTAATGGTGTTTTATCTGTTACGGCACAAGATAAAGGAACAGGAAAACAACAAAATATAACTATTTCAGGGGCGTCTAATCTAGACCAGAATGAAATCGATAAGATGGTTTCGGATGCTGAGCAATTCGCGGAGACGGATAAAGAAAAAAGTAGTGAAGTTGCCTTACAAAATCAGGTTGATATGCTTTGTTATCAACTTGAAAAGAAAGCTGAGCTTTTAGATTTAACAGAAGAATTACAAGAAAAGGTGACAAATGTAATTACTTCATGTCGTGAGATTTTACAAAGTCAAGATTTGACAAATTTAGCGCCAGAATATGAGAAACTACAACAAATCTATTCGGAAGTTTTGGGTCAAAATAAAACAAATGAAAATGTTTAAGTAAAAGTAAATATCTTGCCCGCTTTTTTCTATCTTAATAATTCGTAGAAAAAAGTTGGTAATAGCTTTTCATCGGGATTGACGGGACTCGAACCCGCAACTTCCGCCGTGACAGGGCGGTGCTCTAACCAATTGAACTACAATCCCTTAATTTTTGTTTTCAAAACTGTATAGTACCATGTTTTGAGAGGAGAGAGAGGGATTCGAACCCCCGGAACCCAATGGGCTCATCTGATTTCAAATCAGGCGCATTCGACCAACTCTGCCATCTCTCCAATAAAATTTATTTGTTTAAATTATAATATATCAAATAAGTTTTATTTTTGTCACTATTAAATGTAATTTAAATTAGTAGTCTTCTAACTTTCAAACGTACCCTTTCCAGAAAATTTAACAGCTACCGGATTTGGATTTTTTCCAAGTGAGAATGGACGGTGATTTGTTTTAATACGTCCTTCATTTGATTTTTCTGGAAATACGCCATCTTTTGGATGTAAATATTGTACTTCCCCACTTGGAAAAATTCGATATATTTTATAATCGTTTATTTTAAATGTTCTTAGTTGTGTTCCTAAAGCTAAACATTGTTCTTTTCGGGCCAAGTACAACAAATTTTGTCCTGTACGCATAATGGCAGCTCCGCCAGTCGGCATTTCAAAAATTTGTGATTTTGAGCTACTCCATGTAATTGCATATTTTTCCTCTATTTGGGCTGCACGTAACCATCCCCCAGTACTTCCACCAAATAACGGTGTTTGAATTTGTGAATCTAATGTCATACTTTTTAATTTAAGAGCTCTCTATTAAATACGGTTAAAATACATTATAACTGAGTATTGTAAAAATAATATTAAATTCTTAGGAAATCCGTAAATAATACTTTTAATAGCGGAGAATGGATTTGAACCATTGGCCTTCGGGTTATGAGCCCAACGAGCTACCAAACTGCTCTACTCCGCGATATAAGTGACAGTATAACATATTTTGATAACTTTTTGTAAAATATTTAGTAAATTAGCTAAGAATAATTATTCACAAATACCTATGTCAGATACAAAAAATAAAGGTTTAGTAACTATTGATCAAATTGTCAGTCAACCTTATAAGTACGGTTTTACCACTGAAATTGAAAAAGAGCGCATTCCTGTTGGTTTAGATGAAACTACCATTCGATTACTTTCATTGAAAAAACGTGAACCAAAATTTATGTATGAATCCAGACTTCAAGCATTAAAAATTTGGCAACGTTTACAAGAACCTAATTGGGCCGAACTCAATTATCCCCAAATTAATTATCAAGATATCGCATATTATTCGGCTCCAAAGATAAAGAAAAAATTAAATGATTTGTCAGAGGTTGATCCTGAAATATTAAAAACTTTTGATAAATTAGGTATCTCGTTAAATGAACAAAAACGTTTGTCCAATGTAGCCGTTGATGCAGTTTTTGATAGTGTTTCAATTGCTACGACGTTTAAAAAAGATTTAGGTAAAGCGGGAGTTATTTTTTGCCCAATTTCTGAAGCTATTAAAAAATACCCTACTTTAATAAAATCTTATTTAGGTAAAGTAATTCCTGCCGGTGACAATTATTTCGCCGCATTAAATTGTGCCGTTTTTAGCGATGGTTCGTTTTGTTATGTCCCAAAACATGTTAAATGTCCGATGGAATTATCAACATATTTTCGTATAAATGATGAAGAATCTGGACAATTTGAACGTACACTTATTATTGCTGAACCACATAGTTATATTAGTTATTTAGAAGGGTGTACAGCCCCTCAACGGGATACTAACCAATTACATGCCGCAATTGTAGAATTAATTGCTTTTGACAATGCGGAGATAAAATATTCCACTGTTCAAAATTGGTATGCAGGAAACGATAAAGGTCAAGGTGGTATTTACAATTTTGTAACAAAGCGTGGCCTTTGTTCAGGTAAAAATTCAAAAATTTCCTGGACACAGATTGAAACCGGATCAGCAATTACTTGGAAATACCCGAGTTGTATCTTAATCGGTGATGGATCTATTGGCGAATTTTATTCGGTCGCCTTGACGAATAATTATCAACAAGCGGATACCGGAACAAAAATGATCCATATCGGAAAAAATACAAAAAGTACAATTATTTCAAAAGGAATTTCGGCAGGCCATTCGAAAAATAGTTATCGAGGACTTGTTAAGATTTCACCAAAAGCTATTGGTTCTCGTAATTTTTCACAATGCGATTCGTTATTAATTGGTGATAAATCGAATGCGAATACGTTTCCATATATTAAGGTAAAAAATTCGACCACGAAAGTGGAACATGAAGCTTCCGTTTCAAAAATTGGGGAAGAGCAGTTGTTCTATTTTTCGCAGCGGGGTATCGATATTGAACAGGCTATTAGTTTGATGATAAGTGGTTTTTGTCATGATGTTTTTCTGAAACTACCTATGGAGTTTTCAGTGGAAGCTGATAAATTATTGAGTTTAAAATTAGAAGGGTCAATTGGTTAACAAGGCTAAACACCAAAAGTTTCTTTAGTGTTTAGCCTTGTTATTTATATTTTTAATTTCTTTTATTTCTTAATCAATTGGGCGCATACTTAATACTGGCTCGTTTTCACGATTAATACCTTTTTCGAATCCAGCTGCGGCTGCACGAGCTCGACCTGAATGCCACCAATGGCCCACTAGTATAAAGAACGCTAAGAACCAATGTGAACATGTTAGCCATGAACGAGGAGAAACGTAGTTAACTGAATTGATTTCAGTTGCTACACCACCAACCGAGTTAAGAGATCCTAATGGAGCATGAGTCATGTACTCAGCAGCACGTCGTTCTTGCCATGGTTGAATGTCACTTCGAATTTTATTGATATCTAAACCATTTGGACCACGAAGGGGTTCAACCCATGGGGCACGAAGATCCCAAAAACGCATTGTTTCACCACCAAAAATAACTTCACCACTTGGTGAACGCATTAAATATTTTCCTAAACCAGTAGGTCCTTGTGCGGAAGCTACATTTGCACCTAAACGTTGATCCCTAACTAGGAATGTAAATGTTTGTGCTTGTGAAGCTTCTGGTCCTGTAGGACCGTAAAATTCACTTGGGTAAGCAGTATTATTATACCATGAGTAAGTTGCTGCGCCGTATCCCATTATACATAATGCGGCTAAACTGTATGATAAGTAAGCTTCGCCAGACCATACAAATGCTCGTCGAGCCCAAGCAAATGGCTTTGTAATAATATGGAAAATTCCACCAGTGATACACAGGATACTCATCCAAATATGTCCACCTACTAAATCTTCGAGATTATTAATTGAAATAATCCAACCATCTCCACCAAAAGGGGATTTTAAAACGTAACCAAAAATAACAAAAGGATTTAATGTGGGATTTGTTATTATACGAACATCTCCACCACCTGGTGACCATGTGTCATATAATCCACCAAATACTGTTGCTTTTAAGACAAGTAAGTATGACCCAATTCCAAGTAAACATAAATGTATGCCTAGAATTGTTGTCATTTTGTTTTTGTCACGCCAATCATATCCAAAGAATGGAAACGATTCTTCTAAAGTATCAGGTCCTATTAGTGAGTGGTAAATACCACCGATACCTAAAACAGCTGATGAAATTAAATGTACAACTCCTACAACAAAGTAGGGGTAGGTATTTATAATTTCTCCACCGGGTCCAACACCCCAACCTAAAGTTGCTAAGTGTGGTAATAAAATACAGCCTTGTTCGTATAATGGTTTTTCTGGGACAAAGTGCGAAACTTCAAAAAGTGTCATTGCACCACACCAGAAGACCATGATACCAGCGTGCGCAACATGCGCACCTAATAATTTACCAGATACATTAATTAGGCGGGCATTTCCAGCCCACCAAGCAAAACCTGTCGATTCAATATCTCGACCAATTACATTAAAGGGCGTTTCCACGTGGTAAAACCTCCTCAGGGAATATGAAGTTTTCATGTGGTTGGTCTTGAGCGGCCATCCATGCACGAATACCTTCGTTTAATAAGACATTTTTAGTATAGAAAGTTTCAAATTCTGGATCTTCAGCTGCGCGAAGTTCCTGAGATACGAAATCGTATGCACGTAAATTTAAAGCTAGTCCTACAACACCAATAGCACTAGTCCATAGACCAGTTACTGGGACAAATAGCATAAAGAAATGCAACCAACGCTTATTAGAGAAGGCAACACCAAAAATTTGTGACCAAAAGCGGTTTGCTGTCACGAACGAGTATGTTTCTTCAGATTGAGTTGGGGTGAAGGCACGGAATGTATTTGCTGCATCACCATCTTCAAATAAAGTGTTTTCTACGGTTGCACCATGAATCGCACATAATAAAGCCCCACCTAATATTCCGGCAACTCCCATCATATGGAACGGGTTTAACGTCCAATTATGAAAACCTTGTAAGAATAATAAGAAACGGAAAATTGCAGCTACACCAAAACTTGGTGCAAAGAACCAACTTGCTTGTCCTAAAGGGTAAACAAGGAAAACAGAAAGGAAAACTGCAATTGGTCCTGAGAATGCAATAGCATTGTAAGGACGAATACCAACTAAACGTGCAATTTCAAATTGGCGTAAATTGAAACCAATTAGACCAAATGCTCCATGTAATGCAACAAATGTCCAAAGACCCCCAATCTGACACCAACGTGTGAAATCACCTTGTGCCTCGGGACCCCATAATAATAGAAGAGAATGTCCCATACTATTTGCCGGTGTAGAGACCGCTGCGGTTAAAAAGTTACAACCTTCTAAATATGAACTTGCAAGTCCATGGGTATACCAAGAAGTTACAAAAGTAGTTCCTGTAAACCATCCACCAAATGCTAAATAAGCACATGGGAAACATAAAACACCTGACCATCCTACAAATACGAAACGATCACGTTTTAGCCAATCATCAGCTAAATCAAATAGCCCACGTTCTTGGCTTTGTCCTACTGCGGCTGTCATAATAAATATCTAAAAACTAATCTTTAAGTAACCTTTCATTGATTACTTTTCTTTTCAACTCTTTTTTCTAATTCTTTGTAATATTGTAGTGCAAATTTGAATTTTTGACCTTCTAAATAATATTGCAGAATACGACTCCTAATGCCAAATATTAATTTAATTTTTTTGGTGAGGGTTGTTTATTTTTCAAAAATACGATATATATATGTTTATAGCCGGGATAGCTCAGTTGGTAGAGCAGTGGATTGAAGATCCTCGTGTCAGCAGTTCGAATCTGCTTCCTGGCAGTTAGCTAAAATTTAAGAGAGAGTTCTAGGTTTTTTGTAGTAATATGTATATATATACAGGTACAAGTTTTATTAAGTAAGTAAAAAAATAAAAATATGGATGATTTCAAAACATACTTGTCAACAGCACCCGTTATTTTAACGGTTTGGATGAGTCTCACTGCTGGGCTTCTTATTGAAGCGAATCGTTTTTATCCGGATGCTTTATTTATGGGCTATTAATTTATAAGATATCGTTGAGCAAGTAAGTTTAATAATTAAAGTTTTCTTTGTAGTAATTAATTTTATTATAAGATACGGGAAAGTCCTATACTTTCCCGTATTACAATAACATTGTTTACGTAACTACTAGACGTATGGGTTTTTTTGGTTTAATCTTTTTTTATCAATTGTGCAATTTTTGAGGCAATTGTTTATAGTTTTAACGTTAATTATAATTTCTCGATATCATGCCGTTAGGAATTTTAGGTAATAAAATTGGGATGACCCAAATCATAGATGAAGTTGGGAATTTAGTACCTGTGACTATTTTACGTGCTGGACCTTGTACTGTAACGCAAATAAAAACAGTGGAAACGGATGGATACAGTGCAGTTCAATTAGGATATGCACAAGTCTCTTCAAAAGTTTTAACTAAACCTCGCATTGGGCATTTGGAGAAAATCGGTGTACCACTTTTACGGTATTTACATGAATACAAGGTTATTGACTCTACTGAACTAAAATTAGGTCAAACTATTGGGGTTGATATTTTTACAGTTGGTAATATTGTTAATATAACTGGAAAAAGTATTGGTAAAGGTTTTGCTGGTTTACAAAAACGCTATAATTTTGGTCGTGGTCCTATGACACATGGTTCAAAAAATCATAGAGCCCCCGGTTCAATAGGCGCGGGTACAACACCTGGTCGTGTTTATCCTGGTAAAAAAATGGCGGGTCATTTAGGCGCTAAACAAGTAACCATCAAAAAATTAAAAGTGTTAATTGTTGATGTGGAAAATAATCTAATTATTGTAAAAGGTGCTATTCCTGGTAAACCCGGCAATTTAATAAGTATCCAACCTTATACATTTAGTAATTAAATTATTGTTTTTTATGGTTAGTAAACATAAACAAAGAGTTAACGGAATAATTTATTCAAAAAAGATTAACCATTTGAATTCAGAAATATTCCGTCTTCATCAAGGTATTTTAATTGATGAAATTAAACAAGTTTCAACAACGAAAAAAGCACTTTGGTCATTAGAAGATAAAAAGTATACTTTTCTAGCTTCTTCATTTGTGACAAAAGAATGGATGAAACGAGCAATCGAAACATGTTTTAATGTTCGTGTTATTAAAGTAAATACTAGTAATTTACCGACAAAGAAAAAACGTGTGGGTAAATATATCGGAGTAAAGGCCAAATTAAAAAAAGTTATTATTACACTGAATCCAAATGATGAAATTCCATTATTTTCAGATATTTAGTTTTACGCACCCTTAGTAATTTTTCATGGTTATCAAATTATATAAGCCAAATACACCCGGAACACGGACACTTGCTATTCTTGACTACAGTGATTTATCAAAAGTCAAACCTCAAAAATCATTAACGCAACCCAAATCTAAACGGGCAGGGCGAAATAATCGGGGTGTCATTACTGTTCGCCATCGTGGTGGTGGTCACAAGCAAAAATATCGTAATATTGATTTCATTCGAAATAAATTTAAAGTTGACGGAAAAGTCGCAAGTATTGAATATGATCCGAATCGAAATACAAAAATAGCATTAATACATTATAGTGATGGCGACAAACGTTATATTCTCGCACCAGAAGGATTGCAAATTGGAGCCGAAATATTATCTGGTACAGATAATATCCCAATTCAAATTGGTAATGCTTTACCTCTGTCGATGATTCCCCTTGCTACAGAAATTCATAATATAGAATTAAATATTTTTCAAGGTGGGAAAATTGTACGTGCGGCGGGAACTTATGCCACTCTTTTAGCCAAGGTAGGTGATTATGTTACTTTACGCCTACCTTCAAAGGAAGTCCGTTTAGTTCATAAAAATTGTTATGCAACTATTGGCCGTTTGTCAAATATTGATGCATACGGTGTTCGGCTTGGTAAAGCGGGTCGGAAACGTTGGTTAGGTTGTCGTCCTGTTGTTCGTGGGGTTGTTATGAACCCGTGTGATCACCCGCATGGTGGTGGTGAAGGCCGTTCACCTATTGGTCGAACAAAACCGTATACGCCATGGGGTAAACCTGCGTTAGGTGTTAGAACCCGATCAAAGCGTAAATACAGTGATGTTTTAATTATTCGACGTAAAAAATAGAAAGTCTATATGGGAAGATCCGTAAAAAAAGGTCCGTTTGTCGCTTATCATTTATTAAAAAAAGTGGACGCTTTAAATGAGGGTGGTAAGTTAGAAGTGATAAAAACTTGGTCCCGTTCATCAACTATTATGCCCTCTATGATTGGGCATACGATTGCTGTTTATAATGGAAGAATCCATATACCAGTTCTGATTTCAGAACAGTTAATTGGTCATAAGTTGGGTGAATTTGCTCCCACACGAACTTTTCGGTCACATATAAAAGCTGATAAAAAGGTACGAAAATAGTTTTTAACAATTATAAAGTAATTTTAGGTTATGACGATTGAAGATATTATTTCGGCCCAAGCTGTTGCAAGATATATCCGTATGTCTCCAACAAAAGTGCGTCGAGTTTTAAATCAAATACGTGGTTGTACGTATGAAGAGGCGGTACTCTTATTAGAATTTTTACCTTACCGCGCATGTGAGCCTGTTTGGCAAGTTGTCCAATCTGCCGCGGCTAATATTCAAACAAAACATGGTTTAAATAAACAGGATCTAGTTATTCAAGAAGTTTTTGTTAGTCCAGGTCCAGTTTTGAAACGGTTTCGACCACGTGCCCAAGGTCGAGCATTTGCAATTCGAAAACCAACTTGTCATATTACGGCAATTGTTGGAGTTAAAAATTAAATTGAATAAAAAATAATCGTGGGTCAAAAAGTTCATCCATTGGGATTTCGATTAAATACCACACAAAAACATAGATCAACTTGGTTTGCTCAAATTAGCCAATATTCTACGTTGTTAGAGCAAGATGCAAAAATTCGAAAGTATTTAACTGAAAATTATAGTTCTGCGGGTATCGCAAATATTGAAATTGAGCGGACATATAAATTAAATAATGTATTTTTAAAAATTTATGTCGCGAAACCCGGTGTTATTATAACAGAGTCGGGCTCGGGTCTGATTAATTTAACAAAGAAGTTTAAAACATTATTACCACGTGTTAATAAAGTAACTATCGATGTTTTTGAAGTTGCAGAACCTGATACACATGCTACTTTACTCGCGCAATTTATCGCTAATCAATTAGTTCGTCGGGTCGCTTTTAAACGGGCTGTTCGTAAAGCTATTGAACGGGCTCAAGCCCAGGATATAAAAGGAATAAAAGTTCAAATTGCCGGTCGGTTAAATGGTGCGGAAATTGCAAGAACGGAATGGGTAAAAGAAGGGCGAATGCCATTACAAACCTTGCGTGCTGATATTGATTATGCTACAGCCTCCGCTAAAACCATTTATGGGATTTTAGGTGTTAAGGTTTGGTTGTTTAAAGGCGAATCTTTGTCTTAAATCTATAAATTATAATTTGTTTTTATTATTCGGTAGATATATATGCTTAGTCCAAAAAGAACGAAGTTTAGAAAACAACAACGGGGTCGAATGAAAGGTCGAGCTTCGCGTAATAATATAATTGCATTTGGTGATTATGGCCTTCAAGTTCAAGAATGTGGTTGGTTAACATCTCGCCAATTAGAAGCTACTCGTCGGACGATTACACGTTATACCAAACGTGGTGGTCGGCTATGGATTAAAGTTTTTCCTGATAAATCCATAACAGCGCGAGCTGCCGAGTCACGTATGGGTTCCGGTAAAGGTTCACCCGAATATTGGGTTGCGGTAGTGAAACCTGGCAACATTATTTTTGAAATTGCTGGGGTTACATTGGATGTCGCTCAGCAAGCCATGAGTTTAGCCGCCTACAAATTACCGTTGAAAACAAAATTTATTTCAAAAGCAGATTAAGCCAGATTTTTTTGGTTTATTTGGATTATATCGATTGGATTGAAAGAATTAATTATGGCCCGTAAACAGAAAATCGGAATTGTTGTTAGTAATAAAATGGATAAAAGTATCGTTATAACAACAGAGACAAGATATAAACATAATTTGTATGCAAAAATTATGACGAAAACAAAACATTATACTGTGCATGATCCAGAAAATACTTGTAATATCGGGGATACTGTTTTAGTTGAAGAGCATCCTCCAATTAGTCGTAAAAAACGTTGGATCTTTAAGACAATAGTTAAATAAAATAAGCATGTAATAATATTACTTATGATACAACCTCAAACTCAATTAACAATTGCAGATAACACGGGAGCACGTAAAATTATGTGCATTCGTGTACTTGGTGGTAATAAAAAGTATGCTAGTGTTGGCGATATTATCATTGGTGTTGTTAAAGAATCTTCACCACGTATGCCTGTTAAACGTTCGGATATTGTTCGCGCTGTTATAGTTCGTACACGAAAAGGAATTTCGCGAAAAAACGGAACATGTATTCGTTTTGATGATAACGCTGCGGTTTTAATTAATGCCCAAAACAATCCAAGAGGTACTCGGGTGTTTGGCCCTATTGCCCGTGAAATTCGTGATCGAAATTTCACACGGGTTGTTTCGTTAGCTCCGGAGGTTTTATAGTTTTATTGGTCTTAAATATGAAATTAAAAATAGGGGATACAGTAAAAGTTATCTCGGGAAATGATAAGGGAAAATTTGGTAAAATCAAAAAAATTGTTAAATCCGATCTAACAATAGAAGGTATTAATATTAGAACTAAACATATAAAACCAGCAACAAAAGAAAAATCCGGTGAGATTATTCAACAAGAAACACCCATAAACATATCAAATGTTTTATTATGTGATTCTGATAATATACCCAGTCGTTTTTCATTTGTTAAAAATGGAAAAGATAAAGAACGAATTTCTAAAAAAACTGGTAAAAAAATTTAATAAGTCAATGGTAGTAAAATTTAGAAGTATGTATAAAGATGTCATTATAGGCTCTTTATATAAGTCTTTAAATTGTACAAATAAGCATCAAGTCCCGAAATTGATTAAGATCAAAATAAATCGAGGGCTTGGTTTATCAGCGCAAAATAGTGCGGTTTTAAAAAAAACAATTGAGGAATTTCGAATTATTAGTGGGCAGCAACCTGTGGTAACTTTTGCTCGAAATTCAATAGCAAGTTTTAAAGTTCGTGAAGAAATGCCTCTTGGCGTAACTGTTACGTTACGGGGAGATAAGATGTATTCTTTTTTAGATCGTTTTATAAATATTGCATTGCCTCGTTCTCGTGATTTTCAAGGCTTAAATCCTAAAGGTTTTGATAAATTTGGAAATTATACGGTTGGTTTAACGGAACAACTTCTTTTTCCCGAAATAAGTTATGATTCGGTCGATCAAACCCGCGGTTTTAATATCACATTTGTTACGAATGCAAAAACTCGTGAGGCTGGTGCAATGTTATTGCGTGAGTTCGGTTTACCCCTTAGGGAAAAAATTTAAAGGTAATAACAATAACTTTGTATTTATGGTTAATGATGTTATTTCGGATATGTTAACTCGCATTCGTAATGCTAGTAAGGTAAAACACCATTTAGTTCAGGTACCGTTTACGAAAATGACTTTGGCAATTGCTTTGGTTTTAAAAGAAGAGAACTTTATTGAAGATTTTCAAGAATTCGCGGAGAATGATCGAAAATTCTTATTAATTTTATTAAAATATAAGGGAAAAGGCCGCAATCAACAACCGGCGATTACGACTTTAAAACGAATAAGTAAACCTGGTTTACGTGTTTATTCAAATGTTAAAGATTTGCCGGTTGTTTTAGGAAATTTTGGTGTTGCGCTGGTATCAACATCGAAAGGTGTTATGACCAATTTTAAAGCAGCCAAACTTGGTATTGGTGGCGAAATTCTATGTTATATTTGGTAGTCTTATAAAAAAAAATTACGTTATGTCGCGTATCGGAAAGCTCCCAATTACTTTACCTAAAGATGTTACTCTTAAGGTTATTGATAATCTGGTTTCTATTAAAGGTCCTCTAGGGGAATTAACTCGTCAACTGCCTCCAGAAATTCTTGTTAACGTTGAAGAGGCCCAAGTGTTTATTTTGGTTAATGATGATTCAAAAAAAACTCGTGCTTTGCATGGTTTAGTTCGAACATTATTAAATAATATGGTTTTGGGTGTTGATAAGAAATTTGAAATTGATCTTCAATTAAAAGGTGTGGGTTATAGGTGTCAAGCAGGTAACGGAAAAATTACTTTAAGTTTAGGATACAGTCATCCAATTATTCTGCCTCTTCCAACCAGTGTTGAAGTTAAAGTTGATGCCAATACCAATATTAAAGTATTAGGTATTGATAAGGAAGAAGTTGGTTTTATTGCTGCAAAGATTCGTTCATTTCGACCTCCAGAACCATATAATGGTAAAGGTGTTTTATATAAAGGTGAAAACATTCTTAGAAAAGCAGGTAAAGTTGGTAAAAAATAGTATTTGTTTCATTTGTAAGATTTATGGTTCAGGAAAAAAATACAAATCGTAACAGCAATCGTTCTAATACAAATTGGGTACGGAAGGTTGTTAAAGTCCGTCGTATAACAAAGGTTGTGAAAGGTGGTAAAAAATTACGTTTTGGTGCCCTTGTTATCATTGGTAATGAAAAAGGTTTAGTTGGTGTAGGTGTAGGAAAAGCCGATGATGTCGTGGAAGCTGTTAAAAAAGCCGCGAATGATGGTCGACGTAATCTTATTTTGGTCCCTTTGACAAAAACATTTAGTATTCCCCATGTTACAACAGGCCAATTTGGTGCTTCCGATGTTTTATTAAAACCAGCAAGTGCTGGGTCGGGTGTTATCGCTGGTGGTTCTGTTCGGACTCTATTAGAGGCAGCTGGTGTTCAGAATATTATGGCAAAACAATTAGGATCAAATAATCTTTTAAACAACGCGCGCGCTACTGTTTGTGCTTTAAAAGCTTTAAAAACTCTGAAATAAGTCTCTGTTATATTATCTAATAAAACAAAAATTCATGGGTTTAAACTCTTTAGATAATAGTTCCCGGACGCGTAAAAATTTGGTCAACAGAATTATCTTAACTTTAGGAATAATTTTTTTTGCTCGATTTGGTACGTTTATTCCAATTCCCGGTATTGATCAAAATTATTTATATAAAGAATTGCAGAATAGTCCTATACTAAACTTTTTTAGTTCATTCTCACAAGGTGATTTCTTTGTATTGGGTCCCTTTACTTTAGGAATTTTACCTAATATAAACGCTTCGATTACAATGCAATTATTAACCTCAATTTCACCTGCTTTACAAAAACTGCAAAAAGAAGAGGGATTATCGGGACAAAAAAAAGCGACACAGTATGTTCGTTATGTTACTGTTATGATTGCTTTTCTATATGGTTTAATCATCGCATTTTTTTTAAAACCATTTGTCTTCGGTTGGAATTTCATTCAAGCATTTGAAATTGCGATTACGTTAACAACAGGAGCCGTAATTATTTTATGGTTAAGTGAACTCATTAGTGAAAAAGGGCTAGGCAATGGAACTTCTTTGTTTATTTTTGTAAATATAAGTTCTGCATTACCCAAAACATTAAGCAATTTCAATACAATTACACCAACACTTTTGTCCAAAATAGGGATTGGATTTCTTTTTTTTATTGGTCTTATCAGTATTGTGATAGTACAAGGAGCGTTACGGAAAATTGATTTGTTATCCGTTAAATCTTTGTTACGTGAGCAGACAAATCAACAAAGTAGTTATTTACCTTTTAGATTAAATCCGAGTGGAATTATGCCTTTAATTTTTTCTTCAGGATTATTAAATGTTGTAATTGTTAGTATTAATAAAATTACGATTTTACAAGGTCTAACAAATTTTTCAAATATAATTTATACGGGTGGGTATTTTATTTTGACACTTTTTTTCAGTTATTACTACTCAACGATTGCAATTAAACCCCGGGATTTAGCTGATAATTTAAAAAAGATGAATTTTACAATCCCGGGAACTCAACCGGGATTAGCTACTATGCGTTTTTTACAAGAGAGTTTAAGTCGTTTAGCTTTATTAGGTGGATTATTTCTTGCAACGATCGTTACATTACCGAGTCTTTTAGCATTTATTAGTCCCGGTATTAAAGGGTTTGGTATTACCTCTTTAATTATTTTGGTCGGAGTCGCTGTTGATTTAAGTCGTCAAATTCGTTTTTACTTAATATCAGAAGCCTATGATACTATAAGTTTATAGAAACTATAGATGATTCGTCATATTTGTTTGTGATTTTGACAAAAGGTCAAATGTTTAAGAATGATTTTTAACAATCGTTGTTAATTAATTATTTATTTAAAATTATGAAAGTTCGTCCATCGGTAAAAAAAATGTGTCCAAAATGTCGGGTTATTCGTCGTTTTGGTGTTATTCGAGTTATTTGCCCAAACCCAAAACATAAACAACGTCAGGGGTAATCAATTATTAAATAATGGGAGAAAAAAGTGGTACGTATTTCCGGTATTGATTTACCCAATTCAAAAAGAATAGAATATGCACTCACACGTATTTATGGAATAGGATTGACCACTTCACGTTTAATTTTAATTAACGCTAAAATTGATCCAAATAAACGTACAAATACACTTGGTGATATTGAGATAATGTCGTTGCGTGAAGTAATTGAAGAAAACTATAAAGTGGAAGAAGATTTACGTCGTCAAACCAAACAAAATATTGTTCGGTTATCACAAATTAATTGTGTAAAAGGACGACGTCATCGACAAAATTTACCCGTTCGTGGTCAAAGAACACGTACTAATTCGCGAACACGGCGGGGTGCACGTTTAATGTAACTTTACTAAATTAAAATTTTCTATTAAATAATTCGTATGGTAGTAAAAACTAAACGATCAACCAAAAAATCAAAAAAAAATATTGTATCAGGTATTGTTCACATAAATTCAACATTTAATAATACCATTATTACAATTACAGATTTAGCAGGGGATACTATTTCATGGTCGTCTGCAGGTAGTGTTGGTTTTAAAGGTGCGCGAAAAGGAACCCCTTTTGCGGCTCAAACAGCTACTGAGGCAGCTTCTGCAGCTGCCATTGATCAAGGTTTACGTAAAGTAGAAGTGTTAATAAGAGGTCAAGGTTCTGGACGCGAAACTTCGGTTCGTGCCTTAGAAGTAATCGGGCTTGATATTATTTCAATAAAAGATATTACACCAATACCGCACAATGGGTGTCGACCGCCAAAACGGCGACGTGTCTAAAAATTTGTTAAAAAATGATACAACAGTTTCAATTTGAGAAAGTTGAGTCGTATTCGAATGATCTTGGTGAACAGACGAGTCGTTTTTTACTTAATGGGTTAGCCCAGGGTCAAGGATTAACAATCGGCAATACATTACGCCGTGTCTTATTAACAGAATTAAAAGGGACCGCAATTACCGCTGTTCGAATAAACGGTATAAACAATGAGTTTGCAACAATTCCTGGTGTTCGGGAAGATGTTTTGGAAATCTTATTAAATTTAAAACAAATCAAATTTAAAGGTTTATTAGACGTACCTTTTTTAACACACATAAGTGTTCAAGGCCCCCAAATAATAACTGCCGGAAACATCGATTTGTTGCCCGAATTAAGTGTACTTAATCCTAGGCATTATATCGCAACCCTTTCTGAACAAATTAATATAGAATTAGAATTAAAAATTGAGTCTAATACTGGTTATCAGTTTATAGATGAAGATTGTAAAAGTCAGTCACTCAACTTTTTAAACATTGATTCAATTTTTACACCGGTCAAAAATGTTAATTATCAAATAAAGGAATCTTATCGAGTTGATGAAAAACTTACTGAAATTTTGGATCTTGAAATTATTACAAATGGAAGTATAACACCGAATGATGCTTTAAATAAAGCAGCACAGTTATTAGAAACATTATTCGGATCATTAGTTATTGATGAATCAACAACTATGTTAGTACCACAGGAGGAATTAGAAACAGAATTAGATATTTTAATTGAAGAATTGCAACTTTCAGTTCGCGCTTATAATTGTTTAAAACGTGTAAATATCAAAACAATTGATGATTTAGTTCAATACTCTGTAAAAGAATTAAAAGAAATAAAAAACTTTGGTCAAAAATCAGCTAATGAAGTAATTGAAAAATTACAAAATCGTTTTAATATATGTTTACGTTAATCGACTTTTATAATGAAAAATAATTTTGTACCATTAGCAAATGCTAATAATAAAAAATGGTATTTAATTGATGCAAAAGGAAAAACGCTAGGCCGAGTTTCCACTCTTATTGCAGCAATTCTCATTGGTAAGCATAAAGCTATTTATAATCCTGCCTTTAATTGTGGGGATTATATAATCGCAATAAATGTGCAAGATATTAAGGTTACAGGGAAAAAACCATCCCAAAAAAAATATCGAAACCATTCCGGACGACCGGGTAGTTTAAAAATTGAAACTTTTGAAAAACTGCAAGAACGTATTCCCGAAAAAATTTTAGAACTTGCTGTAAAGGGAATGTTGCCAAAAGGATCTTTAGGTCGTAAAATTTACAAAAATTTGAAAGTGTATAAAGGAGAATCACACCCACATACTTCTCAAAACCCCCAATTATTAATATAAAAGAACTTTATGGCAATTGATAACACTAAAAAACCACGGCTCGCATTAGCAATAGGTCGTCGAAAAGAAGCGACTGCCATTGTTCAAATTTATAATTTGGAACCTAATGAATCGCCCGAAATACTAATTAACAATTATCTTGCAGAAGTTTTCTTGCAATTTAATGCTGCGTATTTAAATTCTCTTTACCTTGGGTTGTGTCTGTTAAATTTAGAAAAAAGCTATAAAATTGTTATTAAAACACGCGGCGGTGGATTAACAGGTCAAACAGGTGCGATCCAATTAGGGATTGCCCGTGCTTTGTGTAAAATTGACCCTAATTACCGTGCGACATTAAAATTAGCCGGTTTATTAACACGTGATTCCCGACAAGTCGAAAGAAAAAAATACGGTTTAAAAAAGGCTAGAAAAGCGTCGCAATATTCAAAACGTTAATTACTTAAACTAAAATCCAAAAGAAAATTAAGACTATGCCAAAACAAGATATCCACCCTAAATGGTTTGACAATTCGGAGGTATATTGTGATGGACAATTGGTATATACAGTTAGTTCAACAAAAGAAACTCTAAATGTCGATATTTGGTCCGGAAATCATCCCTACTATACCGGATCCAAAAAATTATTAGATACAGAAGGGCGTGTCGATCGTTTTATGAAAAAATATAATTTAGAAAAAGAATAAAATTAAAAAACTCACATGCCTACGATACAACAATTGATTCGTACTAAAAGACAATCACTTAAAAAGAAAACTAAATCACCCGCTTTAAAAAATTGTCCCCAACGTCGAGGTGTTTGTACACGTGTTTATACTACAACACCAAAAAAACCTAACTCAGCAACACGTAAAGTTGCTCGTGTCCGCTTAACCTCGGGATTTGAGGTTACTGCATATATACCTGGAATTGGTCATGAATTGCAAGAACATGCCTCGGTTCTTATAAGAGGCGGTCGAGTAAAAGACTTACCAGGTGTTCGCTATCATATTATTCGTGGAACATTAGATAGTGGTGCTGTAAAAAATCGCACACAGGGACGTTCAAAATATGGCGTTAAAAAACCTAACCTCTAGTCTCAAGAATCTTATAAATAAATAAAAAAGTTCTCATATGTCCCGTAGGAAAATTATTAAAAAACGGTTTCCTTCACCTGATCCGGTTTACAACAATTATCTGGTCAGTATTTTAGTCTCCCGTTTAATTAAAGATGGTAAAAAAACCTTAGCTCAAAATATTGTCTGTGATGCCCTCGAAATCATTGCATATAAAATGGAAACAGATCCGATTGAAATTTTTGAAAGGGCCGTAAAAAATGTTACACCCCTTGTTGAAGTAAAAGCTCGTCGTTTTGGGGGCGCTACATATCAAGTACCTATGGAAGTAACAAGTTTTCGTGGTTCGAATCTTGCCTTACGTTGGATTGTAAAAGCTTCACGTGATAGAACTGGAAAAACAATAGCATTAAAATTAGCATCAGAATTAATGGATGCTGCAAAAAGTTCTGGTGACGCTATTCGCAAAAAACAAGAAACACATAAAATGGCAGAAGCTAATAAAGCCTTTGCACATTTCCGCTATTAATAATAAAATTATTAATAGTGACAACAATCAAATTATTATATTAAAAATTAGAAATCACTTATGGCACGCGATAAATTTGAACGTAATAAACCCCATATTAATATCGGTACAATCGGCCATGTAGATCATGGAAAAACAACCTTAACGGCTGCAATTACGATGACCCTTGCCTTAGGGACCGGAAATGCATCGAAAAACTATGAAGATATTGATGCTGCACCAGAAGAACGCGCACGTGGAATTACTATTAACACCGCGCATGTAGAATATGAAACTGAAAATCGACACTACGCACATGTAGATTGTCCGGGTCATGCTGATTATGTCAAAAATATGATTACTGGAGCAGCGCAAATGGATGGTGCTATTCTTGTTTGTTCAGCGGCTGATGGTCCTATGCCACAAACACGAGAACATATTCTACTTTCTAAACAGGTGGGTGTTCCACATATCGTGGTTTTTTTAAATAAAGAAGACCAAGTCGATGATGACGAATTATTAGAATTAGTTGAATTAGAAGTTCGGGAATTACTATCAAGCTATGATTTTCCTGGAGATGACATTCCATGTGTTGCAGGATCAGCCTTAATGGCAATTGAAGCCATTAAAGCTGATGAAAATGTTGCACGTGGTGATAATAAATGGGTTGACAAAATTTATGGTTTAATGGATGCAGTCGATGAATATATTCCAACACCGGTGCGGGAGAATGATAAAACGTTTTTAATGGCCATTGAAGATGCTTTTTCTATTACCGGTAGAGGAACTGTTTCGACAGGTCGAATTGAGCGTGGTACTGTTAAAGTTGGTGAAACAGTAGAAATTGTAGGACTAGGTGAGACACGTGAAACAACTGTAACTGGAATTGAAATGTTCCAGAAAACTCTTGAAGAAGGACTTGCGGGAGATAACGTTGGTTTACTCTTACGAGGCATTCAAAAAGAGGATATTGAACGAGGAATGGTTTTAGCGGCAAGTGGAACAATCACACCGCATACATTATTCGAAGCTGAAGTTTATATTTTAACAAAAGAAGAAGGTGGACGCCATACACCATTTTTTACAGGTTATCGACCACAGTTTTATGTACGAACTACAGATGTAACAGGTAATATTAAACAGTTTACCGCAGATGATGGTACGGAAGTTGAAATGGTAATGCCAGGTGACCGAATTAAAATGACTGCTGAATTAATTTCGGCAATTGCAATTGAAGATGGAATGCGTTTTGCTATACGTGAAGGTGGTCGAACAATTGGGGCTGGTGTTGTCTCAAAAATTGTGACTTAAAAAATAATTGTACAAGATGAGCTCATTAGAGAATCAGGTGAAAACTCAAGTAAAATTAGAATCCTTTGATCATAAATTACTTACAATTGCATGTAAAAGGCTAATTGACGGAATTATAAGTATTAATGGACAAGCAAAAGGACCAATAGCATTACCAACCAAAAAGCGGATCTACTGTGTACTACGTTCTCCCCATGTAGATAAAAAATCACGAGAGCATTTTGAAATAAAAATACACAAACGTTTATTAGAGATCTATACTCCACAAAATGTTGATAATATTGCAGATTCCTTTTTAAAGATAGCAATCCCGCCGGGAGTTTCGATTAAATTATCCTAATAAATTATTTATTATCAATAAATCTCTTTTGAGAGTATAATTATATTTAACAATAATTAATTTTAAAGGTTACACAATATGTGAACATTGATAATTAATTATTTTGTTGTAAGAAAGTCAGCATAAAAATAAAAATAAGAGAGGTTTTTAGATGGCGTTACCTTGGTATCGAGTACATACAGTCGTTCTTAACGATCCTGGGCGTTTAATTGCAGTACATTTAATGCATACATCACTTGTTGCAGGATGGGCAGGTTCAATGGCATTATATGAATTAGCAATTTTTGATCCTTCTGATCCCGTTTTAAATCCTATGTGGCGTCAAGGTATGTACGTTATGCCTTTCATGACACGTTTAGGTGTTACGGATTCATGGGGTGGGTGGAGTATTACGGGTGAAAGTGTTTCAACTCCGGGTTTATGGAGTTATGAAGGTGTTGCATTAACACATATCGTGTTATCAGGTTTATGTTTCCTAGCTGCGATTTGGCACTGGGTATACTGGGATTTAGATCTATTCCGCGATCCACGAACAGGTGAACCGGCAATTGATTTACCAAAAGTTTTTGGTATCCATTTATTTTTATCAGGTTTATTATGTTTTGGTTTTGGTGCGTTTCACGTTACCGGAATTTTCGGACCTGGTATTTGGGTTTCCGATGCCTATGGTGTAACAGGAAAAGTGGCTGGTGTTGCACCAGCATGGGGTCCAGAAGGATTTAATCCATTTAACCCAGGTGGTGTTGCATCACATCATATTGCAGCTGGAGCTTTTGGTATCTTAGCTGGAATATTTCATTTAACAGTAAGACCCCCACAACGCCTATACCGTGCATTACGAATGGGTAACATTGAAACGGTATTATCAAGTAGTATTAGTGCTGTGTTTTTTGCTGCTTTTATAACCTCAGGTACAATGTGGTATGGAAGTGCAACAACACCTATTGAATTATTTGGTCCAACACGTTACCAATGGGATAGTGGATATTTCCAACAGGAAATTGAGCGACAAGTAGAAACTTCATTAAGCGAAGGTTTATCAGAAAGTAATGCATGGTCACGTATTCCAGATAAATTAGCTTTTTATGATTATATTGGGAATAACCCAGCAAAAGGTGGTTTGTTCCGTTCCGGGCCCATGAATAAAGGTGATGGTATTGCTGAAGCATGGTTAGGACATCCCGTATTTAAAGATCGCGAAGGACGCGAATTAACTGTACGCCGTATGCCTGCTTTCTTCGAAACATTCCCGGTTATTCTATTAGATAAAGATGGTGTTATCCGTGCAGATATTCCATTCCGACGTGCTGAATCGAAATATAGTATTGAACAAGTTGGTGTTTCTGTTGATTTTTACGGAGGAAAACTTAACGGACAATCTTTCAAAGATGCACCTACAGTTAAGAAATTTGCTCGAAAAGCACAATTAGGAGAAGTTTTTGACTTTGATCGTACAAGTCTAGAATCAGATGGGGTATTCCGAAGTAGTCCACGTGGTTGGTATACTTTTGGACATTTAAACTTTGCATTATTATTCTGGTTTGGTCATATTTGGCATGGCGCACGTACACTATTCCGTGATGTATTTACCGGTATTGGTGCCGAAATTACAGAACAAATTGAATTTGGTGCCTTCCAAAAACTTGGTGATGTGTCGACAACACGTCAACGTGGTGCAGTTTAAACATTAATATCTCTTTAAACAGTTAAAAATAGAAAAATAATTATGGAAGCACTTGTTTATACATTTTTATTAATCGGAACATTACTTATCTTATTCTTTGCTGTTTTCTTCCGTGAAACACCAAAAATTATTAAAAAATAAAAAAATTCACTACAATGCTATCCTTTTTCAAGGATAGCATTGTATCGAAACCTAACACACCTACTTTTTATAGTTTTAAAAAATATTCAAATAGGAAATTTTTAATCTTCGTGTTCCTCAAAAGGATCACGTAAATTTTTCGAAGAGGGGCCAAAGGATGTATAAACCGAATAGGCATTTATACCTATTAATAAACTGGTCATAAAAATAATGAGAATTGAAGAACTTTCCATGCTTTTGCTAAAAAGAATAATTTGTTTATAATTTAAGTCTTATGTTGTGTATAATAATATCTACCAAACAATTATAAAATATATTTTACACTAATAACATAATTATGGCTTTAAGAACTAGATTAGGAGAGCTTTTACGCCCTTTGAATGCGGAATATGGTCGTGTTGCACCTGGTTGGGGTACTACACCACTAATGGGAGTTGTAATGGCTTTATTTTTAGTGTTTCTATTAATCATTTTACAAATTTATAATTCATCATTAATTATTGAAAATGTTGATGTGGATTGGACAAGTTTTGGTAATTAGTCCTGATAATTTATTTATATAATAAATGATTACATCAAAACATGGTAGAAGCTCATACAACTTTACTTTTAACATCAGGTTTACCCGTTCAACATTTGTTATCGAGCGGGAAAATAGTTGACCTTCCAAGTGATATAACATTTATTTGCGAAATTTCAAATGCTTTCCTCGCGAAATATCTTGCGCTTACAAAATATGTTGCTATAGATGTAATACGTGTATTTGGGTTCTTTTATATGTTACGATTCACTATTCAATTCTTTGGACACATTAATCCATATGACGGCGGATTTATAGAAACTATTTATACTTTTACGGAACCCTATACTCGCTTATTTTTGGGATTTCTACCATGTATTTATGGTTTAGACATGGGGCTAATTCTCGGATTCTTTGTTTTAGATCGTATAGAAACAATTGTCACAAAAATCGTTATATTAGATATAACCGGTAAACTCTATTAAAAAATAATTAACATTTAAAATGACACCATCTTTATCAAGTTTTATTTTTAGTCTCGGTGCTGGTACATTTGTTCTAGCCGCAATTTTCGGGGCCCTTGCTTTTGTTAGTAACAGCGATCGTGTTTCCCGCGGTTAATTATACAAAATAGTTAAAAATCTATTCATTTTTAACACTACTTAATTATCTATATCTATTTGGTTCACCTTTATAAAAATTTAATATATAAAATCATGTTACGTGGATTTTTAAAATCTTTTATTTTTAGTCTTTGTTGTATAACCTGCTTAAATCCAATGTCAGCTTTTGCTATTGAACTTGATGATGCTACACGAACTGTTGCATTAGATGGATCAGGAAAATCTGTAGTACTAACACCCGAACAAGTTAAAAGAGGTAAAAGACTTTTTAACTCAGCTTGTGGAATATGCCATACCGGCGGTATTACAAAAACAAATCCAAACGTCGGATTAGACGTCGAAGCGTTATCTTTTGCAACGCCTGCAAGAGATAGTATTGCAAGTTTAGTAGATTATATGAATAATCCAACTACTTATGATGGAATTGAATCAATAGCCGAAATACATCCAAGTATAATTAGTGCAGACATTTTCCCGAAAATGCGAGCATTAACAGACGAAGATATGTATTCAATTGCTGGACATATTTTATTACAACCACGCATTGTTGCAGAAAAATGGGGCGGCGGTAAAACGTACTATTAACAAAAAAGGATAATAACACAAGAGTGTTATTATCTTTCAATCTTAACTCTTTTAATACTTTTTACAAACAAAAAAACTATTTTTAATTTTCGAGTATAATATATTTTCGTTAACCCAGATGTTAACAAAAATTAAAAAGCTAACTTATACCTATAATTCGAAATGAATAATTTTTGGGAAAATGTTGCACGTTACCCACGTTTTTTCATAAGTTCAATGCTCGGTTTATTTTTAATTTTAATATCACCTTTTCAAAAATTACTCCGAACAACAACAGGTAAAATTGTATTTAGTTTGGTCATTCTTCTATTTGGTGGCTTTATAAGTTTTACTTTAAAGAACATGCTTGATATTTAAAAATTAAATCCTAACTTAATAATATTTATGAAAAAACGAGGATCCTTTGCTTTACTAGATAGTTTAGTACGTAATGGTACCAGACATATCTTTGGTTACCCAGGTGGGGCTATTCTACCTATTTATGATGAAGTATATAAATGGGAAGAAAAAAATTTAATAAAACATATATTAGTTCGACATGAACAAGGAGCAGTTCATGCTGCCGATGGATATGCACGTGCTACAAGTAAAGTAGGAGTATGTTTTGCTACATCCGGACCTGGTGCTACCAATCTTGTAACCGGAATCGCAACTGCACAAATGGATTCAGTACCTTTAGTTATCATAACGGGACAAGTCGGTCGGCCTTTTATTGGAACTGATGCATTTCAAGAAACAGATATTTTTGGTATAACACTTCCAATTGTAAAACATTCCTATGTTATTCGGGATGTTACAAAAATTGGGCATATTATAAGTGAAGCTTTCTTCATAGCACGAAATGGTCGGCCTGGGCCAGTTTTAATTGATATACCAAAAGATGTGGGACTTGAAGAATTCACAAACTATCAACCAATTCATCAGAATAGCATAATAAATTCTAAAGGCTTTAGATTTATTTATAGAAGTACTATAAACCGTTTAAATCAAGCTATTGAGTATATCGAACAAGCTTCACAACCTCTGCTATATGTTGGGGGGGGCGTTATTTCTGCGGATGCTAATAACGAATTAACAAAATTAGCGGAATATTACAAAATCCCAGTAACAACAACTTTAATGGGCAAAGGCGCATTTGACGAAAATCATGACTTATCATTAGGGATGTTAGGAATGCACGGAACAGCATATGCCAACTTTTCTGTAAGTGAATGTGATTTACTAATTGCGGTCGGAGCTAGATTTGATGATCGTGTAACCGGAAAACTAGATGAATTTGCTGTTAATGCACAAATTATTCATCTCGATATTGATCCCGCAGAAGTTGGAAAAAATCGAACACCCCATTTATCTCTTATTGGGGATGTTAAAAAAATTTTAGGGGAATTAATAAAAATAACCAAAAAGAGAAACCTCACAACATCAGATCAAACCATTGCTTGGAGAGAAAGAATTAAAAAATGGCAAGCAGTCTACCCATTAATAATTCCACAAACAGAAACAAAAATCTCACCACAAAAAATTTTAAAAATATTAAATGACTTAAAACCTAACGCCTTCTTTACCACAGACGTAGGACAACATCAAATGTGGTCAGCACAATTCTTAAAATGTCAAATAAGAAAGTGGTCATCAAGTGCAGGACTCGGAACAATGGGTTATGGTATACCCGCCGCAATTGGAAACCAAGTAGCTTTCCCGAAAAAAGCAGTTATTTGTATAACGGGTGACGCAAGTATACAAATGAATATCCAAGAACTAGGAACAATAGCACAATACCAATTACCTGTAAAAATTATACTATTAAATAACAATTGGCAGGGTATGGTTAGACAGTGGCAACAATCTTTTTACGGAGAACGTTATTCACATTCTTCGATGACAAAAGGTATGCCAAATTTTGTACAATTGGCTAATGCTTATGGAATTAATTCGCAACAAATAATTTCAAACGAACACCTTGAAAAACAGCTTAGCCAAGCATTAGAGACACCTGGACCGTGTTTAATCGACTGTCAAATTATTAAAGACGAAAATTGTTACCCAATGGTAGCGCCAGGTAAAAGTAATGCACAAATGATTGGTATTTCTAAGCAGAATTTAAATTTACAGTAACAAGGAAAAGGAAATGGGCCGAGTTGGATTTGAACCAACGTAGGCAATGCCAGCGGATTTACAATCCGCCCCCTTTAACCCCTCGGGCACCGACCCAATATATATATATAATGCTCTAGCATAATAAACATTATGTTACTTAAAAAGAAAGAAATTGTCAATTATAAAGACTATATGGTAAGCATAAATGCTTACCATATAGTCTATTTTTATAATGATGAGCCTAAACCAGAGTAAGCCCCATAAAAAAATAAAGCCAATACTGCTAAAGCAGCGCTACCACCGACTAAAGCAATTAACCATAGAGGAATTCTTCCCGTACTTGCCATTAAATTAACTCCCTTTAAAATTTAGTTGAAAAAATAACTTGAAAATAAAACTGCTAACACGAAAATCAATAACAAACCCCAAAAAAGTGAAGTTCGGTTTAATTCTACAGGTTGCTTATTTGGATTTGGACCAGTCATTAAATCTATCTCCTATCTTTGAATAAATTGCATTGATGAAATTGCACCTAAAAAAAATACAGTAGGTACCGCTAATCCATGAACTGCTAACCAACGGAAAGTAAAAATTGGGTAAGCTACGGGTTGGTTTAAAATTTTTATCATATTTAAAATTCTTGAGTAAAGTAAATACTATAAACCTTTTGTTAAATCTTCTAACTCTTGTTTCGCACTGAAACGATCATTAACTAATGGAATTTGTTGGCGATCTTGTGAGAAATATTCATTAGGACGGGGCGTACCAAAAACATCATACGCAAGACCGGTTGCAATGAACAACCACCCTGAAATAAATAATGAAGGAATTGTAATACTATGGATAATCCAATAACGAACACTTGTTATAATATCAGAAAACGGGCGTTCACCAGTAGAACCACCTGACATAGAAAGTCTCCTAAAATTTTATTAATTATTACCTATTTTAACTAAAAATATTAAAACTTACATGTTTCAAGTTTTAAAATCTAATATAGTAAACATATTATACATTGATTAATCAGGAAAATACAAACAGAATTTGGAAATTTAGAAAAATTTTTTAGTCTTAACAAAAAGAGATAACAGTAAATATTAAAAATAACCAACTTATTGCAAGATCTTTTACATTTCTTCTTTTTTCGCCTAAAAAATAAAGATAACACTTTTTTATATTATTGTCTATAATATACTATGAAAACTCACTTTGGAATAAATTAGATAATTTGTTTAAGAAATGTGAGGGTTTCTAATTTTGTTCTTTGTAAAACACACATATGACAGTTAGCTCAAAAGAGCGCGAAGCAAGAAAAGTCAAAATTCTAGTTGACCGTAACGTAGTCGATACGAGTTTTGAAAAATGGGCAAAACCTGGTCATTTTTCTCGAACTCTTGCAAAAGGCCCAAAAACAACGACTTGGATCTGGAATTTACACGCAGATGTACATGACTTTGACAGTCAAACAAATTCACTGGAAGATATCTCTCGAAAAATCTTTAGTGCCCATTTTGGTCAACTTGCCATTATATTCTTCTGGGTAAGTGGAATGCATTTCCATGGGGCATATTTTTCAAATTATTCTGCATGGTTAGCAAACCCGACTAGTGTAAAACCTAGTACACAAGTTGTTTGGCCAGTAGTTGGGCAAGAGATCTTAAATGCTGACGTTGGAGGGAATTTCCAAGGTTTACAAGTAACATCAGGATTTTTCCAAATTTGGAGAGCTGAAGGAATAACAAGTGAAATTGAGCTTTATTGGATCGCTATCGGTGGTTTAATCATGTCTGGTTTAATGATTTTTGCAGGATGGTTCCATTATCATAAAGCAGCTCCTAAATTAGAATGGTTCCAAAATGCTGAATCAATGATGAATCATCATTTATCAGTACTTTTAGGACTTGGTTCGTTATCATGGGCTGGGCACCAAATTCATATTGCATTACCTATTAATAAACTGTTAGATGCGGGAATAGCTCCCCAAGAAATTCCTTTACCTCATGAATTTTTAATAAATCGTGAGTTAATGGGACAGTTATACCCTAGCTTTGAAAAAGGATTAGTACCATTCTTTAGTGGAAATTGGGGCGAATACTCCGACTTCTTAACATTTAAAGGAGGGTTAAATCCAGTAACGGGAGGATTATGGTTAAGTGATATTGCACACCACCACCTTGCAATTGCTGTAATGTTTATTTTCGCTGGCCACATGTACCGTACAAATTGGGGTATTGGACACAGCATGAAAGAAATTTTAGAAGCACATAAAGGACCTTTTACTGGTGAAGGGCATACAGGTTTATACGAAATACTAACAACATCTTGGCATGCCCAATTAGCGATTAATTTAGCAATGCTAGGTTCATTAACAATTATTATTGCACACCATATGTATGCAATGCCACCCTACCCATATTTAGCAACTGATTACGCAACACAACTATGTTGTTTTACACATCATATGTGGATTGGTGCTTTTTGTATTGTTGGTGGAGCTGCGCATGCCGGTATATTTTTAGTTCGTGATTATAATCCAACAAATAATTACAACAATTTATTAGACCGTGTATTACGTCACCGTGATGCAATAATTTCACATTTAAATTGGGTTTGTATCTTCCTAGGTTTCCATAGCTTTGGTTTATATGTTCATAACGATACGATGCGAGCTTTAGGGCGCCCACAAGATATGTTCTCTGATAAAGCGATTCAACTCCAACCAATTTTTGCTCAATGGATTCAAAATACACATACATTAGCACCTGGAAATACAGCACCTAATGCTTTAACAACTGTGAGTTACGCTTTTGGTGGAGATGTGGTAGCAATCGGAAATAAAATCGCCATGATGCCAATCAAATTAGGAACAGCTGATTTTATGATCCACCACATACATGCATTCACAATTCATGTGACAGTACTAATTCTTTTAAAAGGGGTTTTGTTCGCCCGTAGTTCAAAGCTGATTCCTGATAAGGCTAATTTAGGCTTCCGTTTCCCTTGTGATGGTCCAGGTCGTGGAGGCACCTGTCAAGTATCTGCTTGGGATAGTGTTTTCTTAGGCTTATTTTGGATGTACAATTGTATATCTATTGTTCTTTTCCATTTTAGTTGGAAAATGCAATCAGATGTTTGGGGTACCATTGGTCCCGATGGCGCCGTTTCACATATTGTTGGTGGTAATTTTGCCCAAGGAGCAATTACTGTTAATGGTTGGTTACGTGACTTCCTTTGGTCACAAGCTTCACAAGTTATTCAATCATATGGATCAGCCTTATCCGCTTACGGCCTAATATTTTTAGGAGCTCATTGGTTATGGGCTTTTAGCTTAATGTTCTTATTTAGTGGACGTGGCTATTGGCAAGAACTTATTGAATCTATCTTATGGGCTCATAATAAATTAAAATTTGCCCCTGCAATTCAACCACGAGCTTTAAGTATTACACAAGGACGTGCTGTAGGTATGTCACAATATTTATTAGGGGGGATTGGAACAACTTGGGCTTTCTTCCACGCCCGAATCATATCCGTTGGATAATAAAATATTAACGAGGTTAAAAAATTATGGCAACAAAATTTCCCAAGTTTAGTCAAGCACTGGCACAAGATCCAGCAACAAGACGAATTTGGTATGGTATCGCAACTGCTCATGACCTTGAAGCTCATGACAGTATGACAGAAGAGACGTTATATCAAAAGATATTCGCGTCACATTTTGGACACTTAGCAGTTATTTTCTTATGGACATCAGGTAACTTGTTTCATGTAGCATGGCAAGGTAATTTTGAACAATGGCAACAAAATCCTTTAAAAATAAAACCAATTGCACATGCTATTTGGGACCCACATTTTGGAGAACCCGCATTAAAAGCTTTTACAAAAGGTGGACTATCCTACCCGGGTAATATCGCCTATTCAGGCGTATACCACTGGTGGTATACTATTGGAATGAGAACAAACCAACAATTATACGTAGGTTCTATTTTTTTATTAGGTCTTTCAGCATTATTATTGTATGCGGGTTGGCTACACTTACAACCAAAATTTAGACCAAGCTTATCATGGTTCAAAAATAACGAATCAAGATTAAATCACCATTTATCGGGATTATTTGGTTTCAGTTCAGTCGCATGGACAGGACATTTAATACACGTTGCAATCCCTGCATCACGCGGTGTGAGAGTCGGTTGGGATAACTTCTTAACAACACTTCCCCACCCTGATGGTTTACAACCTTTCTTTAGTGGAAATTGGGGAGCCTATGCTGCGAATCCTGATGCAAGTACACAAATATTCAATACTACCGAAGGTGCAGGAACTGCTATATTAACATTTGTTGGAGGATTCCACCCGCAAACTCAATCAATGTGGTTAACTGATATTGCACACCACCATTTAGCTATTGGAGTTATTTTTATATTTGCTGGTCATATGTATCGTACAAATTTTGGTATAGGACACAGTATGAAAGAAATATTAGATGCACACCGACCACCAGGTGGACGTCTAGGCGCTGGTCATCGTGGATTATTTGAAACAATTACAAATTCATTACACATGCAATTAGGCTTAGCATTAGCAAGTTTAGGTGTTGCCACTTCACTAGTTGCGCAACATATGTATGCGCTACCAGCGTATGCGTTTATTGCAAAAGATTTTGTAACACAAGCGGCTTTATATACGCACCACCAATATATCGCAGGCTTCTTAATGCTCGGGGCTTTTGCACATGGTGCTATATTCTTTATACGTGATTATGATCCCGAATTAAATAAAGATAATGTTTTAGCAAGAATGTTAGAACATAAAGAAGCAATCATTTCACATTTAAGTTGGGTTTGTTTATTCTTAGGTTTCCATACGCTTGGACTTTATATCCACAATGACACCGTTGTTGCTTTTGGTCAACCAGAAAAACAAATTTTAATTGAACCTGTTTTTGCACAATGGATACAAGCATCGTCAGGAAAAGCACTTTATGGCTTTAATACGTTATTATCATCTGGCGATAGCCCGGCAACAATTGCTAGTAGCCAAGTTTGGTTACCTGGCTGGACTTCTGCAATTAACAGTGGTAAAAACTCCCTATTTTTAACAATAGGTCCCGGTGACTTTCTTGTTCACCACGCAATTGCATTAGCATTACACACAACAACATTAATTTTAGTTAAAGGTGCATTAGACGCACGTGGTTCAAAATTAATGCCAGATAAAAAAGATTTTGGCTATAGTTTCCCATGTGATGGTCCAGGTCGTGGGGGTACATGTGATATTTCAGCATGGGATGCGTTCTACCTAGCAACATTCTGGATGTTAAACACAATAGGCTGGGTTACATTCTATTGGCACTGGAAACATATCACCTTATGGCAAGGTAACACTGCACAATTTAATGAATCCTCGAATTATATTATGGGTTGGCTTCGTGTCTATTTATGGTTAAATTCATCTCCACTAATTAATGGATATAATCCAATGGGTATGAATAACTTAGCAGTTTGGGCATGGATGTTCTTATTTGCACATTTAGCATGGGCAGTAGGTTTTATGTTCTTAATTTCATGGCGTGGTTATTGGCAGGAATTAATTGAAACACTTGTTTGGGCACACGAACGTACACCGTTAGCGAACCTTGTTCGTTGGCGTGATAAACCGGTTGCATTATCGATTGTACAAGCACGATTAGTAGGATTGGTACACTTCGGTGTAGGATATATCTTTACATATGCAGCTTTCGTAATTGCTTCTACCGCCGGGAAATTTGGCTAACTCGAAAAAATAAAATTAATCTTTGACCGCTACTTTTTATCTTGTATAAAAAGTAGCGGATATCAACCCTCATTTTTTTACTTTTCAAAAGCAGAAATGCCAAAAATAAGAATTACAACTTTAGTTAAATTGCATATTGAAAAAAGAATTCGTGTGATATACAATGAAAGTGTAAGTATTTTTAGAAAAACCATCAATGGCGAAAAAAAGTATGGTCGAACGTGAAAAAAAGCGTCAACGACTTGTATTAAAATATCGTGAAAAACGTCGAACTTTATTAAATGCTATTAAAACGAGTAACTCGTTTTCAGAAACATTAATTTTACAAAAAAAATTACAAAAAATTCCACTAAATAGTGCAAGTAATCGATTAAGAAATCGATGCTGGAAAACTGGTCGAAGTCGTGCTGTATATCGTGATTTTGGTTTATCGAGACACGAATTACGAGAAATGGCCCATGCGGGTTTATTACCTGGTGTTATAAAATCAAGTTGGTAAAATTAGCAGAGAGAATTTTTCTCTCTGCTAATTTTTTAAACTTAAATTAAAGATTCTGTATCCTGACCACGACGGTACTGTAAATAAGCAGCAACAAATAAACCCAAAAGGCTAACAGCCATCATCCCTAAAATGATACCAAATAAAAGTGGCTCTATCATATTATATTCTAAGATTTATCTTAAGTACAAAAATTATTATAATCTCAAAAACCATGTACATCAATAACTAAGTATAACCTTTATTTTTAAGTTAGACTTAGATTAAATCTACTTATACTATATATAAGCCCGATGTGGGTTGCGAAAACCTTTGCCAGTGTTATAATCATTATTAAGGTTAGAGAAATAACAGGGTTTATAAACTTTTCGTTATTTTAATAATTGTTAAAGCTTCTATTTCTAGAATCTAGAAAGAAAATAATATTGACGTAAACCTTATAGGAGGAATAAATGTCTCAATCTGTATCTGAACGTACAAGAATCAAAAGTGAACGTTACGAATCTGGTGTAATCCCATACGCAAAAATGGGTTACTGGGATGCTAGTTACGCTGTTAAAGCAACTGATATTCTTGCATTATTCCGTATTACACCACAACCAGGTGTAGATCCAGTTGAAGCTGCTGCTGCAGTAGCAGGTGAATCTTCAACAGCAACATGGACTGTTGTATGGACTGATCTTTTAACAGCTTGTGATGTCTACCGTGCAAAAGCATACCGTGTAGATCCAGTTCCAAGCGCGCCTGATCAATTCTTTGCGTATGTTGCATACGAAGGTGACTTATTTGAAGAAGGTTCATTAGCAAACATGACAGCTTCTATTATCGGTAACGTATTCGGTTTCAAAGCCGTTAAAGCATTACGTTTAGAAGATATGCGTATTCCACATTCATACTTAAAAACATTCCAAGGTCCTGCGACTGGTGTAATTGTTGAACGTGAGCGTTTAGACAAATTCGGTCGTCCTGTTTTAGGTGCAACTGTTAAGCCTAAATTAGGTCTTTCTGGTAAAAACTATGGTCGTGTAGTTTTCGAAGGTTTAAAAGGTGGATTAGACTTCTTAAAGGATGATGAGAATATTAACTCACAACCATTCATGCGTTGGCGTGAGCGTTTCCTTTACTGTATCGAAGGTATCAACCGTGCAGCTGCTGCAACTGGTGAAGTTAAAGGTTCATACTTAAATGTTACTGCTGCAACTATCGAAGAAATGTATGAGCGTGCAGAATTTGCTAAAGAATTAGGTTCTATCATTGTTATGATTGACTTAGTTATTGGTTACACAGCTATCCAAACTATGGCAATTTGGGCTCGTAAGCATGACATGATCTTACATTTACACCGTGCGGGTAACTCTACATATGCGCGTCAAAAGAACCATGGTATCAACTTCCGTGTAATCTGTAAGTGGATGCGTATGTCAGGTGTTGATCATATTCACGCTGGTACTGTAGTAGGTAAGTTAGAAGGTGATCCATTAATGATCCAAGGTTTCTACGACACTTTATTAAAGACTAAATTAAATATCGATTTACCTAAGGGTATCTTCTTCGATATGGATTGGGCTTCATTACGTAAGTGTTTACCAGTTGCATCTGGTGGTATCCATTGTGGTCAAATGCACCAATTATTAAACTACTTAGGTGATGACGTTGTATTACAATTCGGTGGTGGTACTATTGGTCACCCAGATGGTATTCAAGCGGGTGCAACTGCTAACCGTGTAGCTCTAGAAGCTATCGTTTTAGCTCGTAACGAAGGTCGTGACTACGTAGAAGAAGGTCCTCAAATCTTACGTGATACTGCTAAGATGTGTGGTCCTTTACAAACTGCATTAGACTTATGGAAAGATATCAGTTTCAACTATGCATCAACTGATACTGCTGATTTCGCTGACACACCTACAGCAAACGTATAACCCAACATAATATTAATATTTAACCTAATAAAGGAGTATTGAAGAGTGAGAATTACACAAGGAGCTTTTTCGTTTTTACCAGATTTAACTGACGAACAAATTCAAAAGCAAATCGAATTTTCGATTTCTAAAGGTTGGGCTATCAGTATCGAATGGACTGATGATCCACATCCACGTAACGCATACTGGGATATGTGGGGTTTACCTTTATTTGATTGTAAAGATGCTGGTGCTGTAATGTACGAATTAAATGAATGTCGTAAATTAAACCCAGAAGGTTACATCAAAATTCAAGCCTTTGATGCAAGTATTGGTACTGAAAGTTGTGTATTAGCTTTCATGGTATCACGTCCAGCAAGCGAGCCTGGTTTCTACCTAGCACGTACTGAAGGACCTGGTCGTCTACAAAGATACGCTATTTCTTCTTACACAGTAGAAGCGAAACCATCTGGTTGTCGTTACTAATTGAAACAGAAATAGTACTATATCAAAAATGATATTACTTAAGCACTGGGATTTATTTCAGTGCTTAAGGTAAAGTTAAAGGCGTAAAGTAAAGTACTGCTTAGAAACACCTCTAAAACATTTATTTATAATCTTAATATATAAAATGACAACAACACTCGTAAATCTAAAAGATGAATATAATAATTCGGAAATTCAAAGTATTTTAGATATCTTAGATGATGAATTAATTGGATTAATTCCAGTAAAAACAAGAATTCGTGAAATTTCTGCTCTTTTATTAATTGATCGTTTACGACAAAAACTCGGTTTAACGGGAAGTAACCCCGGTCTACATATGTCATTTACAGGAAGCCCAGGTACAGGAAAAACAACCGTAGCTTTAAAAATGGCAGATATTTTATACAAACTTGACTATAGTCGTAAAGGACATCTTATGACCGTTACACGTGATGATTTAGTAGGTCAATACATTGGTCATACTGCACCTAAAACAAAAGAGATTCTAAAAAAAGCAATGGGTGGGGTATTATTCATTGATGAAGCATATTATCTATACAAACCTGATAACGAAAGAGATTATGGTTCTGAAGCGATCGAAATTTTATTACAAGTGATGGAGAACCAAAGAGATGATCTTGTTATTATTTTTGCAGGATATAAAGATCGAATGGATAAATTTTACGAATCAAACCCTGGTTTAGCGTCGCGAATTACAAATCATGTCCATTTCCCTGATTACGCCCCTGATGAATTACGTCAAATCGGAATAAATATGATTGAAGAACAACAATACCAACTAACCGCTGATGCGGAAAGTGCTTTAATGGATTATATTAAAGTACGAATGGAAAAACCTTTATTTGCGAATGCACGAAGTGTACGAAATGCTTTAGATCGTGCCAGAATGCGTCAAGCAAACCGAATTTTCGAAACTAATACCGATCTTTTAACAAAAAGTGATTTAGTTACAATTCAAGCCGAAGATTTATTGAAGAGTCGTGTATTTTTACAAGATTAATAATAAAATTAACATTAAATCTCATAAAAATATTTTATTATGTCACTACTCATAATTGGTGCAACGGGGACATTAGGTCGACAAGTTGTTCGCCAAGCTTTAAATGAAGGTTATCAAGTTCGCTGTTTAGTTCGTAATATCCGAAAAGCTAATTTTTTACGGGAATGGGGTGCAGAATTAGTTTATGGGGATTTGAGTGCACCCGAAACATTACCAGAAGCATTTAAAGGAATAACAGCACTAATTGATACGGCGACAGGCCGTCCTACCGATAACTTAAATGTGAAAGATATTGATTGGGATGGAAAAATTGCTGTATTACAAGCCGCAAAAACAGCGAAAATAAAACGGTATATCTTTTTTTCTATCTTAAATGCAAACAAGTATGCATATATACCGTTAATGAAATTAAAATCAAAATTTGAAAGGATTTTACAGAATTCTGGTGTACCCTATACAATTTTTCAACTATCAGGCTTTTATCAAGGATTAATCGGACAATATGCCTTACCAATACTTGAACAACAACCTATCTATGTAACAAAAGAAACCATGCCTGTTGCATATATGGATACAGAAGATGTGGCAAAATTTTGTTTAAAAAGTCTAAAACTTCCGAAAACAGAAAACTCAATATTTGCACTTGGGAATCCCGAAGCTCTACTATCCTCAGAGATTATTAAAAAATGTGAAGAATTATCTGGCCAAAAAACTATTATTAACAAATTACCCATTTTAGGAGTAAAGCTCGGTCGACAAGTAACAAATTTCTTTCAATGGAGTTGGAATATTGCTGATCGCTTAGCATTTATTGAAGTTTTTTCAGGTAACGAAGATTTTTCTATTAATTATAAATTATTAGAAGAAACATTTCAAATTAAACCGGACGAGTTATTAAGTCTCGATAATTATTTTAAAGAGTACTTTAAACAAATTTTAACAAAACTAAAAGATTTAAATTATAACCAAGCACAAACAGCAAAACGGAAAGATTTAACATTTTAATTATAACTTTGCATAGAATAAAAACATTTTTTTAGATTACAATATGTATATTGTTTAAAAAATCAATTTATTCCCGATCTTAAAAAACAAATAAAAAACAGAAAAAAATTATGGTTGCATTAAAAATTTTGGTTTACACTTGTGTTATCTTTTTTACTTCTTTATTTATTTTCGGTTTATTATCGAATGACCCGTCGCGAAATCCAAATCGTAAAGACCTATCATAAAAAAAAAAGAGCATACTAATAAAAAGGTATGTTCTTTTTTATAAAAACCATAGACGTCTTATTGAAAAATCAGTATAATAATATTAAAGAAAGGGTGATTAACTCAGTGGTAGAGTGTCTGCCTTACAAGCAGAAGGTCACTGGTTCAAATCCAGTATTACCCAGTGAAATATTCAGGTTAGATTCTACCAAAAAAACATTAATAAAAGTAATTCTTCTGAAATACCTTTATTAATGTAGCTAAAACTTGTCCGTATTTAAAAGTAATAGTAATATTCTAGTATACGTACAAACCAGGGCTTATCGTCTAAGGGATTAGGACAGAAACCTTCTAAGTTTCTAATGTAGGTTCGAATCCTACTAAGCCCACTCTTCTAAATTTCAAAAATTTCATTAAATATCTTACGAACTTTAGCACCAGAATCAATAGATTCTAATGGATCTTTTCGTAAACGATGGCGTAAACATAAAACAATAATGTTACTAATATCATCAACTGTTACAACAGAACGTCCATCGAAAGCCGCATAAGCTTTTGCAGCACGATTTACGACTATATCACCACGTAAACCATCAACATCTAACTCACTACAAATTTGCGAAATCTTTAAACGGAAATCATATTCCATTTCAACCATCGGTAATAAGTTTTGTGCATTTACCAACTGAGCACGTAAGCCCTGTTGTTCGTCCTGGTATTTATCAACCCAAATTTGTGGATCTTGATCAAAAGCAGTACGCTCTTCAACAATGCGAACACGTAAATCAGGATTCTTAACCGTCCGAATCTCGGCGTGCATACCAAATCGATCTAAAAGTTGCGGACGTAATTCCCCTTCCTCAGGATTTCCCGAACCTACTAAAACGAATCGTGCAGGATGACGAACAGAAATCCCTTCACGTTCAACCGTATTCCAACCAGAAGCAGCGGAATCAAGTAAAATATCCACTAGATGATCGTCTAAAAGATTTACTTCATCAACATATAATATTCCACGATTCGCTTTTGCTAATAAACCCGGTTCAAATGCCTTAACACCTTCCGTCAATGCTTTTTCGATATCAATTGTACCACACACCCGATCTTCCGTTGCCCCTAAAGGTAAATCGACCATTGGAATTTTTATTTCTTCGGTCTCAATGATTTCGTTATTTTGGAATTGATTAAGAATCTCCGAACTCATTAATTCGGGATTTGTTGGATGGGAATTAAAGGCATCCTCCCGTACAATAGAAATTTTCGGTAATAAATCTGCAATCGCTCGGATTGTAGTTGATTTCCCGGTTCCACGATCACCCATAATAATAACCCCACCAATTTTAGGGTCAATTACATTTAGCTCAAGAGCTAATTTCATTTCTTCCTGCCCAACAATTGCAGTAAATGGAAAAATTGGTAAAGAAATTTTTTCTACGTTTTGCGTCACCATTTTTGTTCGTCTAAATATTTATTAATTATTGATAAAGTGTTGCACCCAATCTTATTGCTAAAATTGAGGTTACTAAAGCAGAAAATAAAGCCAAGAATATTTGGTTATCTGTTAACATAGTGAAACTTATAAATTTTATTTTATTTTCCTGTATAATAACAATTGTACTATAAATATGTGAGAATTTACTACAATTTATTTAGGGAAAAGCAAAAAAAATCAAATAGTAATGAAATAAGGTGAATGACGGGAATTGAACCCGCGAATGCTGGAACCACAACCCAGTGCCGTAACCACTTGGCGACATCCACCACTATTTAAATTATACCCTAAATACAAAGAGTTTGAAAGGAGTAATAACTAAAAATTTAAATAAAATATATGAATTTTACGATTAATTTTTTTCTTAATGGTACTATTTACCAACTACAAATTAAAAAATATATAACATTGCAACAAGTTGTAAAATTATTATATGGAAAAACACAAGGTATCGTGTTAGAGTACAATAAAAATATTGTAACAGTAGAGATGTGTAATAAAATATATATTAAATCAAATGATAGATTAGAAATTTTAACTATCGTCGGTGGAGGTTAACAAAAAGCGGGTAACGCGATTCGAACGCGCGACATCGACCTTGGCAAGGTCGCGCTCTACCACTGAGCTATACCCGCATAAACAACATGATAACAAAAAACACCTAACTTGACAAGAAGTTTACAATTAAATAACTTTATCGAAGAATTGTTTTAAGGATAACCTAAAAATTTAGTGGAAAAAGACTTTATGAAAAATTTATTTGGATCAAATCTAGACTTTAAACACCAATGGCCTCAAACTATTACAAATATCTGTGCTACTGCGTTTGAAAAGCTACAAAGTTATTTTTTATTTATATTGTTACAATTCGTAACTAATTATGAAGGAATTATAGCAGTTTTATACACGATTATCGTAACAATCGGAATAAAAGCAGCTTTCATGCTTGGAAGCTTTTTTTGTGTGGATCAAATTGAAATCTTCTTAAGAAAAGTCTTTGTGGCCTCACCGAAAGCAACATACAGTATGACATGGGTTGATCGTGGTTTTGCATTTTTAGCGGCTGTATGGGCGATGGGTGAATTATTTACATTTAATCCTATGGTAGTTATGGATTTTCAATTTTTACAAGAAATTGACCGGAACTTTTTACGAGGTATAGGATTCTTCATTAATCTACACCCGTTAAATAGTACAATAGTAAGCTTCATTATTTTTCGGGAAGTTGTTCGAAGACGGGGACCTGATACACAATGGTTTGGTGATACAAAAAAATTCTGGATAAAAAACATCGTACGTTATCATTGGTGTTTCGCTTTTTGCATAAATACTGTGGTGCAAGTGTATATGTACTGTACATATAAATTTTTAATACCACAAGGAATGTCCGCCGAGCAACAGGAAATCGCGGCCGTTTCCTTTTTCTTTTTAATAGCTGGCATAATTAGTTACTCGGGTATTTGTGCATTACTTGGTTTGCGATCGAAACTTCCATTATTTCATGGAGCTTGTACACTGCATGTAGGAAAATTAAAAGATTCTTCTCATTTAAATGAAACATAATGTGCATCTGAGAAAAAATTATGATATGTTTCCAAAAAATATGTCCTGTAAATTGACGAAATTTTCGAATATTGATTAAATATTAAATGTATCTAAATACCTAAATAATAATCAAATAGCATATGTCACGCTATCGAGGACCTAAAATTAGAATCGTGCGTCGATTAGGTGAATTGCCAGGTTTAACCACAAAAACGACAACTCGAGAAACATTGCCGGGTCAACATAAAAAAGTACGTGGAAAACAAAGTAACATTTCGAGCTACTCAATACGATTACAAGAAAAACAAAAATTACGTTATAATTACGGATTAACCGAAAAACAACTATTGAGCTATGTTAAAGAAGCACGTCGTTTAAAAGGCTCGACTGGTTCTGTTCTTATACAATTACTTGAAATGCGCTTAGATAATATAGTTTATCGGTTAGGTATTGGAAATACTATTCCTGCTAGTCGACAAATCGTAAATCATGGACACATTTATGTAAACAATAAAAAAGTTACCATTCCGAGTTTTCAATGTTCGCCAAATGACATTATCGAAATACGAAACAAACAAAATTCAAAAAATTTAGTAAAACGATTTCTAGAATTGCCAAGTTACAATGTTGTTCCTCAATACTTAGAATTTGAAAAAGAAACGCTAAAAGGAAAAGTCAAACGTTTAGCTGAAAATACGGAAACAAATTTAATAATTAACGAACTTTTAATTGTTGAATACTACTCACGTAGATAAACGTACATGTAAAAAGTCGCTTTTCTTCTTTAAAAAAACTGAGGCGGGAGGATTTGAACCTACGAATGGCGGAGTCAAAGTCCGCTGCCTTACCGCTTGGCGACGCCCCATTTAATGTAATTATATGTAAAGTGAAGAAATCTGTCAATCTTCGTATAAATATTCTAACGGGTATGGGCAAGAAGGGATTCGAACCCCTGACACCGTGGTTCGTAGCCACGTGCTCTAGTCCACTGAGCTACAAGCCCGTAATAAATATATAACACATAAATATAATACAGTAAAGGATTTGTGTAAGAAAATAATTTTTTTTACTTAAAGATTTACTTAATATAATTATTAAAATATATTATTAACAAAAGCGTCCTTAGTTCAGTTGGTAGAACGTAGGTTTCCAAAACCTAATGTCGAGGGTTCAAGTCCTTCAGGACGCGCTAAGAGAATCCTAAAAATATTAATTAAATACTAATTAAAAACAATCATCTCCAATGCCAAAAAAAATTGTCGCTCTTATAAAGCTTGCCTTACCAGCAGGTAAAGCAACACCCGCTCCACCAGTAGGACCTGCACTAGGACAACATGGTTTAAATATTATGAATTTTTGTAAAGAATACAATGCTAAAACAGCAGATAAAGGTGATTTAATTATTCCTGTCGAAATATCTGCTTTTGAAGATCGAAGTTTTTCATTCATATTAAAAACACCACCAGCGTCGGTGTTATTAGCAAAAGCCGCGAATATTAAGAAAGGATCAGGTGAGCCTAATAGAACAACCGTGGGCTCAATTACACAAGAACAATTAGAAGAAATTGCAAAAATAAAATTACCGGATCTAAATGCAACAAAACTTTCAAGTGCGATGAAAATTGTTGCCGGAACTGCTAAAAATATGGGAATCTTAATCACAACATAACTACAAATACAAATATGGCAAAACTTTCAAAACGTACAAAATTAGCTCGAAATTTGGTTATAAAATCTGCATATTCACTTAATGAGAGTATAAAAATTTTAAAGAAAACTTCAACAACTAACTTTATAGAAAGTGCAGAAGCACATTTTTGTTTAAACCTGGATACAAAATATAGCGATCAGCAATTAAGAACAACAATAACGTTACCACGTGGTACTGGAAAAGAAATAAAAATTGCAGTATTATGCCCGGATTCTATAAATACAGAAGAAATCGTAAAAGCGGGTGCAGCACTTGTTGGGTCAAATGATTTAATTGAGGAGATTTCTAACGGTAACCTCGATTTCGATTTATTATTAACAACACCTGAGATGATGCCCCGTTTAACAAAATTAGGAAAAGTTTTAGGACCACGAGGTTTAATGCCATCAACTAAAGCTGGAACAGTGACAACAAATCTTCAAAAAACATTAGAGGAATTTAAAGCTGGAAAAGTTGAGTGTCGAGCAGATAAAACAGGTGTAGTTCATATACTATTTGGTAAAATGGATTTTACTGAGGAAGCTCTTTCAGAAAATTTACGTTCAATTTACGATTCAATTCAATTAAATCGACCAAGTGGCGTAAAAGGTAAATACTTACGAACATTTAAAATTTGTACAACAATGGGGCCAAGCATTAATATTGATTGCAATACATTTAGTTAACTCTTTCGGGAAGAATAATATTTTATCTTCCCGAAATAAAGAAGCTAATTAAAAAAGACCTAACGTTACAGCCTTATCAATTGGTAAACAAGCGCCTGCACCAAACCAAATAGCAAAAACTGTACCTATAAAGAAAACTGTCATTGCTACTGGACGACGAAAAGGGTTTTGAAATTTATTTACATTCTCAAAAAATGGAACCGTAATTAAACCTGCCGGCACCGCTGCCATAGCTGCAATTCCTAAAAGTTTATTTGGTAAAACTCGTAAAATATTAAAGGTAGGAAAAAGATACCATTCTGGTAAAATCTCTAACGGTGTTGCAAATGGATCCGCAGGTTCCCCTACAGCATAAGGTTCTAACACCCCAAGCCCTACTAAAATCGCTATCGTACCTAAAATAACGACGGGAAAAATATATAATAAATCATTAGGCCAAGCAGGCTCACCGTAATAATTATGGCCCATTCCTTTAGCTAATTTTGCACGTAATTTTGGATCACTTAAATCCGGTTTTTTAATAATAGTCATAGTGTATTTATTAAATTACTTTTATAATTTGGTTTATAAAGGACCAGAAATACCTTGTTGACGAATCATTAAAAAATGCGTTAACATTAATGCCGCAGCTGCAACAGGTAAAACAAATGTATGCGCACTATAAAAACGTGTTAACGTTGACTGGCCTACACTTACACCACCACGTAATAAACTAACAACAAGAGGACCAACAACTGGAATTGCTTCGGGAACACCTGTTACAATTTTACAAGCCCAAAAACCAACTTGATCCCAAGGTAATGAATAACCAGTTACTCCAAAAGATGCCGTAACAACACCTAAAAGACAACCGGTTACCCAAGTAAGCTCTCTAGGTTTTTTAAAACCACCCGTTAAATATACACGGAAAACGTGTAAAATTAACATCATTACCATCATACTTGCCGACCATCTGTGTATTGAACGGATTAACCAACCAAAGTTCACTTCAGTCATAATATATTCCACGGAAGCAAATGCATCTGAAACAGATGGACGGTAATAAAAAGTCATAGCAAAACCAGTAGCAACTTGCACTAAAAAACAAGTAAGAACTATACCGCCAAAACAATAAAAGATATTGACATGAGGAGGAACATATTTACTTGTAATATCGTCAGCAATTGACTGAATTTCTAATCTTTCCTCAAACCAGTCGTATACTTTACTCATAAAGGTTCATTTTATTTTATATTACAGTTAGGCAAATATAAACTATAGGGTTCTAGATTAATATTATAGTCCGATATGCGAATAAAATAGAAATAAGAACGATGTTTAAACATTAAATGTATCAAAATACTATAATTCTTGTTACAATTATATTATTGTTTAGTTCTTCATTAAATTAAAATTTTCATTTATAAATACGAAGTAATATTAACAAGTAATTATTCGTAAAAAAGGATATTCCACTAAAATCTTACGTTAATATGAAAAGGTTAAAGAGGATCTTTTACTACAAGTAATGCAGAGTATTTTTCATTTATAAATATACGAAAAAAAACTAATAATAAAATCTTTATTAATAAACGAGTAAATAATCATGGCACTTCAACAAAATCAAAAAATCTATACTTGTGTCCTTATCTTTAAGGAAATGACAAATAAAATAAATTTTCAATTAATTACATTTAGCTATGCCCAATTTTTAAAAAAACTAGGTGCAACAAATATAAGTGCAAAAACAAAAAATAAATATGAATTAGCATACCCAATACAAAAATCAACAAATGTAAAATTTATCGAATTCTCTTTCTCGATTATACCGGAAGCATTAGAAACCTTTACACAAAAATTACATTTAGATGAATTATTAATCCGTTTCTTTTTAACTAAAAGCGAAGATTAATTGACATTTAAAATTATTTCCCGTAGCATATGTATAGAATTGATATCCTCGATAGCTCAGTGGTAGAGCAATCGGCTGTTAACCGATTGGTCGTAGGTTCAAATCCTACTCGGGGAGATTAAATTATATACAAAAGAAATACCTCAAACATTTGTAATTACAAACTTTATTTTAAAAATAAAAACGAATCATGGCAAAACGCACATTTGGTGGAACAAAACGAAAAGCTATTAACGTAGTTGGTTTTAGAGCACGTATGAGTACAAAAAAAGGTCGGAAAGTAATCACAAACCGACGAAAAAAAGGACGTAAAACTTTGACAAACTTAAAAAGAACAAAATAATAACTATAATCATTGAGAATTAAGTTCAACGTTTAACAATTCTAGTTTGATTTTTGAAATCTACATAAAAACTTTATGACCTTTATAGAAGACTTTAATCTACTACTCAAAGCACGTTATTCGTTAATATTTATTGGAACAACCGAAGAAGATAGACTTGAATATACGATCCGAAATTGTATTAAATTAGGAAAAAAACGGGCCGTATATACCTGGGATTTTATTGATGGTTTTTTAAATACTCCAAACAACAAAGAAATTGGGAAACGAAATCCCTTACAAGCTCTCGAGTATATTGAAAAACTAACGGTGGATAACCCTGCCTTGTTCCTTTTAAAAGATTTTAATAAATTTTTTAGTGATATTACAATTGATCGCAAATTAAGAAATTTATCACGTTTATTAAAGACTCAACCTAAAACAATTATTATAATTGCCCCGGAAATTATAATTCCAGAAGAATTACGAGAACTAATTACTGTTTTGGAATTCAATTTACCCGATGTAAATGAAATACGCCAAGAGCTTATTCGTTTATTAAATTTATTAGAACAAAAACTAGAAAAAAACGATTTAGATAATTTAATAAGGTCATGTCAAGGCCTTTCCATCGAACGGATAAGAAGAGTTTTATCTAAAATTATAGCAAATAATCAGGTAATAGATAACTCAAGTATATCCATTATATTAACTGAAAAACAACAAATAATTAACCAAACTCAAATTCTTGAATTTTGTTCAACTTCTCAAACATTAGATGATGTAGGTGGCCTTGATAATTTAAAACTATGGTTAAAACAGCGTTCAAACTCATTTTCTGAGAAAGCCGCAACGTATGGTCTACCAATACCACGCGGACTCCTATTAGTTGGGGTACAAGGTACAGGTAAATCATTAACGGCAAAAGCTATTGCGCATGATTGGCAATTGCCTCTGTTAAGATTAGATTTTGGTAGGTTATTTGCTGGTATAGTCGGTGAATCAGAATCCCGCGTTCGCGAAATGATCCGTGTTGCTGAAGCTTTAGCGCCCTGTGTTATCTGGATTGATGAAATTGATAAATCGTTCAATCAAAATGAGACAAAAGGTGACAGTGGAACAACAAATCGCGTATTGGGTACTTTTTTAACATGGTTATCAGAAAAAACATCCCAAGTTTTCGTGGTTGCTACAGCAAATAATTTTGAAATATTACCCTTAGAATTAATTCGAAAAGGACGGTTTGACGAAATATTTTTTGTTGGATTACCTATTGAAACCGAAAGGGAAAAAATTTTCCAAGTTTTACTTTATCAAATTCGTCCCGATACGATTCATAATTTCGACATTCAAAAATTAAGTGAAAAATCTGTAGACTTCTCGGGAGCGGAAATTTTTCAAGCTATTATTGAGGGTATGCATATTGCATTTAATGAAAATCGTGAATTTACAACCACTGATATTTTAAAAGGCTTGGCTGAAATTATACCATTAGCACAACTGGAAACTAAACAAATTCAAGCTTTACAACAATGGGCTTTATCAGGTCGTATCCGAGCCGCTTCTTCTAATTTTTAGTTTAATATGAAATTTAGGTACCTCCTAGTAAAATACTTAGCAAACCTACAATTTGCCATTATTTTATTACTTACAATTGCAAGTTTTAGCATCATTGGGTCTATTATTGAACAAGATCAAACCCTGGATTTTTATCAAAAAACCTATAGTCAACCCTGGTTTGGAATATTTACAGATAAAGTGATTATTCAATTTGGATTTGATCATATTTTTCGAACTTGGTGGTTTATAGGTCTTTTAATAATATTCGGAGCTAGTTTAACCTGTTGTACCTTTTTGCAACAACTTCCTATTTTGAAAAATGCAAGAAAATTTAAATTTTATACAACAAACCAAAGTTTTAAAAAGTTGCCTTTTAACACAAAAACCCCTTTAATTACAAATGGTAACCTAATTACGTTTTTACAAAACAAAAACTACCAAATTTTTCAAGGGAGTCACGGAATCTATGCACATAAGGGTATAATCGGACGAATTTCTCCGATTATTGTCCATTTTAGTATGGTGCTGATACTATTAGGAACAATTCTTGCTTCTACTTCTGGGTTTATTGCACAAGAATTTATACCAAAAACCGAAATCTTTTATCTCCAAAACATTTTAAATAATAATGTTAATAGTTATGTTCCTCACGTTTCAGGACGCGTCAATGATTTTTGGATTACTTATACCGAAGATCAAAATATTAAACAATATTATACAGATTTGTCTATATTAGATCAGACTGGTAAAGAATTAAAACGAGAAACAATTTACGTCAATCATCCACTACGTTATAAAGGTTTAACATTCTATCAAACCGATTGGGAAATTATTGGTCTACGCTTTCAAGCGTTTAATTCTGAAATCTACCAAATACCTATTTTTAAACCAACCAAAAATATTTGGTTATCCTGGCTTCCAACTAACTCGCCTATCCCGCAACAATCAGGCTATACCGTTATAAATACAACATTACGAGGAACAAGTGCCATATATAATCAAAATGGAAACTTTCTAGGTGAAGGCGAAATAAATGAAGAATTTGGATTTCAAAATGATATTTTCCTTTGTGATTATATTACGGCAACAGGCATCCAAATCAAATCGGACCCAGGCATACCACTAATATATATCGGTTTTTTATTATTACTACTTAGTGTTATTTCAAGTTATATCTCATATTCACAAATATGGTTAACACGAGAAAAAAATAAAACCTTATTAGGTGGAATGACAAACCGTTCAAAAATTAAATTTGAATTTGAAATGTTAAATTTAGTTTTACAATTTCAAAAAGTATAAAAATTGCGGACGGAGAGACTCGAACTCTCACAAGATAATCTCACCAGAGCCTAAATCTGGCGCGTCTACCAATTCCGCCACGTCCGCGTAATCAATATTATACATAAAATTTACGTTTTGTCTAAAAAAAGAGTAATCACTGAAATGAACCGTACTTATCTTCCTTACACTCTCGAACAACTAGTTATTCTACGAGCAATTGTTAATAGTGGGAGTTTCAAAAATGCTGCAAGAAACCTATTTCTTACACAACCTGCAATTAGTTTGCAAATACAAAATTTAGAGAAACAATTAAAAACAACATTATTTGATAGAACTAAAAAACAAATTGAGCTAACTGAAACCGGAAATTTACTTGTACGGTATAGTAATCGAATTCTAGCTTTATGTGAAGAAAGCTCACGCGCATTAGATGATTTAAGTGAATTACAAAGTGGTAAATTAATTCTAGGAGCAAGTCAAACAACCGGTACGTATCTAATGCCCAAAATCATCGGCTTATTTCGACAAAAATATCCAAATATCAATGTACAATTAAATGTAGATTCAACACGAAAAATTGCGTGGAGCATTATGAATCGGCAAATAGATTTAGGGATTGTCGGAGGTGAAATACCAAAAGAACTACGAAAAATTCTCGATATTACATCCTATGTTGAAGATGAACTTGCATTAATTGTTCCGCGGTCCCATCCTTTTGTTAAATCAGGAAGTATAAAAAAAGAAGATTTATATAATTTAAAATTTATTACTTTAGATTCATATTCAACAATAAGAACAGTTGTAGATGATACGCTCTCAAAGAACGGAATTGATGTAACCCGATTAAAAATTGAAATGGAATTAAATTCTATCGAAGCAATCAAAAATGCCGTCCAATCGAGTCTTGGAGCTGCGTTTGTTTCTGTATCAGCCATTACAAAAGAATTAGAATTAGGTCTATTAAGTTGGGTCAAAATCGAAGATGTAAAAATAAATAGAATGTTATGCGTTATTCTAAACCCAAATCGATACAAATCTAAAGCCTCTGAAAATTTTACAAATGAAATATTAATGTTATTCTAAAGAGAAGATTAAAAATTTTATATCTTAAAACCATGTTATAAATTGACTCTAGAGTCAATTAGCTTTACTGTATAATTAGTACCGTTTTTAAAACAATTAAAAATGAAATACGCTGTTATCGAAATCGGTGGGAAACAAATACTTGTCGAAGAAGGCAAGTACTATGCTACTAATCGATTACCACATAAAGCTGGAAGCTCTTTAGTATTACAACGGATTTTACTTTGTAATGATAAAGGTCGCCGGATTGTGGGTCACCCATATATAGAAAATTTAGATTTAGTTAAAATTCAAGTCACAGTTTTAGAACATTTTAGAGATTCTAAAATTACGGTTTTTAAAATGAAACCAAAGAAAAAAATGAGACGGACAAAAGGACATCGACAAGCCCAAACACGAATAATGATTGATAAAATACAAACCAAAGCGAATTAATTATGGCACATAAAAAAGGGGCTGGTAGTACAAAAAATGGACGTGACTCAAATGCGAAACGGCTTGGAATAAAACGTTCAGGTGGACAATACGTCGTATCGGGAAATATTATAACTCGCCAACGCAGCTTAAAAATTCAACCTGGATTAAATGTCGGATGTGGTCGTGATTATACTCTTTATGCCTTAAAAGATGGATATGTCAACTTTGAATCAAGACAAACCCCATTAAAAAAGTTTAAAAAAGTAAATATTATTCTTTAAGCATAAACTGAATTTTTCTGATTTAAATAAAAAAAATTAAAATTTTGGAAAGGTAGGCTTTAGGCCACCTTTCCAAAATTTTTAACTTAACCAACCATAACTATGCAAACCTTTTCCTAAAAAATTAACACCTAAATAGCAAACCCAAACAACAAAGAAACCTACGGATCCTAAAAAAGCGGCTTTTTGGCCTTGCCAATTTTTTGTTAATCGAGCATGGATATACGATGCAAAAACAATCCAGGTAATTAAAGCCCACGTTTCTTTCGGATCCCAACTCCAATATGATCCCCAAGCTTCATTTGCCCAAACGGCACCCGAAATAATACCGAGTGTTAAACAGGGAAATCCTAAACTGATTGTTCGATAACTCCAGTTATCCAAATTAAATAATAATTTACCTTTCTTGGTTTCAGATTTTGAACTTTGATAATTCGAATTCTGCTCTAATTTGGGATCAAAAATTAATGCACCACTAGTATCCGAACGCACAGTCATATAATTTTTCGTTGAGCCAGAATTACCAAAACTTAAAATTAAAAACAAAATAGATAATAATGATCCTAATATAAGAGTGGCATAACTAACCATCATCATACTAACGTGTAACATCAACCAATTTGATTGTAGGGCGGGCACTAACGGAGCGGCTTTTTGCATTTCAACAGGTAAAACCGATGTCGAAAAACCTATTAATAATAAATTTAAAGGTGAAATAATCGAACCTATTATTTTACTCGATGTTTTTATTTCAGAAACTAATTGTACACTAGTTAGACACCACGTCAAAAATAGTAAAGACTCATACAAATTACTCAATGGAAAATACCCTGCTGTAAACCAACGATATGCTAAAAAAATAAATAATAAGATATTAGCAGTAACGGTAAAGCCCGTTGTAAACCAGCGAATAAGATTTCCGTCTATTCGTATCGTCAAACTAATCCAGTAACAGATTGTTGAAAATACAAATAAACCAAATACAAGATTTATCAAAAAGTTCATACTAATTAATTAAACAATCAAAATAACTCAGTTGCTATTGTGAAAAAATTTTAAAATGGTAGTGTATTCACGATTAATATGCAAGACCTAAACTACGTGTGGTCTCTGCACCTAAATAAACTCGCACACTTAAAAAGTCTGTTGGGCAAGCTGTCTCACAACGTTTACAGCCTACACAGTCTTCGGTACGGGGAGCTGACGCAATTTGTCCCGCACGACAACCATCCCAAGGAACCATTTCCAAAACATCAGTTGGACAAGCTCGTACACATTGTGTACAACCAATACAGGTATCGTAAATCTTAACAGAATGTGACATAATATCCGATAAAAAATAATTCTAGTATTAATTAACTTAATAATTATTAATACTATAGAATTATTATATAGTAAGTTAGAAAAAATAAATTGCTAAAATAACTACACCCCCGAATACTTATACAGAATAAATTACAAATTAAATTAAATAAACCTTTTTCAAAAACTGTGTTATCCTCTTGTTTTTATAGATGATTTTGACTAAAATGTAAAACACAGTCCAAAGCACATAATCATTTAATAAAAATTAAGAACATGGCTAAAGTTAAAGGAACACGTGTTATAATTACACTCGAATGTATAGAATGTCGGACGAATACACAAAAACGATCCTCTGGCATTTCTCGTTATACAACCATGAAAAATCGACGAAATACCCCAAACCGACTAGAAATTAAAAAATTTTGTCCACATTGTAACCGTCATACCGACCATAAAGAAATTAAATAAGCAAAAACATGTCTAAACATCTGCTAAAAAAAACCACAAAATTTAACTTTACCAATATTCAAACATTACTTGAGTATATGGATGACCAACAACGAATTTTACCACGCCGAATTACAGAATTATCCATTAAAAACCAACGACAACTAACAAAGGCGATAAAACGAGCGCGACTTTTAGGGCTTTTACCATTTACAGTGCAAGCCGAATATTAATAAAATTAAATTAAATTCTAGATGGGGCGATCACAACGTAATGATAATTTTATAGATAAAACCTTTACCATTTTAGCCGACATATTATTAAAAGTTTTTCCTGCCAGTAAACAAGAAAAACAAGCTTTCTTTTATTACCGAGATGGGATGTCAGCGCAATCGGAAGGCGATTACGCAGAAGCTTTAGAAAATTACTATGAAGCCTTACAAATTGAGGAAGACCCCTATGACCGCAGTTATATTTTGTATAACATCGGATTAATTTATTCAAATAATGGCGAATATATACAAGCTTTAGAATACTACCAACAAGCGTTAGAATTAAATGCTAATTTACCGCAAGCCTTAAATAACATTGCTGTAATTTACCATTACCAAGGCTCACAAGCTGCCGAAAAACAAAATATCGAGACATCAAAATCTTTATTCGATAAAGCAGGTGAATATTGGCGACAAGCAATACGGCTGGCACCAAATAATTATATTGAAGCACAAAATTGGTTAAAAACAACAGGCCGAATGTCGTCTGACTTATTATATTAAGTCTTCGGCATATTCCTTTAACCAACCCACCCTTTGCTTAGACTAAAAAAATATAATCTATTACATGATCTAAAATTTTTTGTAAATTTACAAATATATTAAAAAATAGCTATAAAAAGTTAGTCGTCTTGCGGATATTTTCTAAATACATGGAATATATCGTATAATAATTAATGTAATATACTTAAAAAATTATAATAAATAATATTTTTATAATAATTTTTTGAAACCCTGTTGATTTTTAAAATAATAATTCATAAAAGGCATATGCTGGAAGTTAGTACAAACGTGGGTTGCGTAACCCAAATTATTGGACCTGTATTAGATATTGAGTTTTCATCTGGTAAATTACCAAAAATATACAATGCTATTGACATTACAATGGCTTCTGGTGAAATTATAGTTTGTGAGGTACAACAATTATTAGGCGATAATAAAGTTAGAGCTGTTTCTATGAGTTCTACAGATGGTATGACACGTGGAATTGAAGCCGTTGATAAAGGGGCACCGATTAGTGTTCCTGTTGGAACACCAACCTTAGGTCGTATCTTCAATATTTTAGGCCAACCCGTTGATGAAATGGGACCAGTCGATAATTCCGAAACATTACCTATTCATCGTAATGCGCCTGCATTTACAGAACTAGAAACAAAACCTTCAGTTTTCGAAACTGGAATAAAAGTGGTAGATTTATTAGCACCTTACCGTCGTGGTGGTAAAATTGGTTTATTTGGTGGTGCTGGTGTAGGTAAAACTGTATTGATTATGGAATTAATTAATAATATTGCAAAGGCCCATGGTGGAGTTTCCGTATTTGGTGGCGTAGGCGAGCGTACACGTGAAGGAAACGATTTATACATGGAAATGAAAGAATCTGGAGTTATTAATGCAAATAACCTTCCAGAGTCAAAAGTCGCTTTATGTTATGGGCAAATGAATGAACCTCCTGGAGCACGTATGCGAATTGGTTTAACTGCTTTAACGATGGCGGAATATTTTCGTGATATTAATAAACAAGATGTTCTTTTATTTATCGACAATATTTTCCGATTTGTACAAGCTGGGTCAGAAGTATCTGCGCTTTTAGGACGTATGCCTTCTGCTGTAGGATATCAACCTACGTTAGCAACAGAAATGGGTGCTTTACAAGAGCGTATTACATCAACTACCCAAGGATCTATAACATCAATTCAAGCCGTTTATGTTCCAGCGGATGATTTAACAGATCCAGCACCGGCTACAACATTTGCACACTTAGATGCTACAACGGTACTATCACGTAATTTAGCGGCTAAAGGTATCTACCCAGCTGTAGACCCGTTAGATTCGACATCAACGATGCTTCAACCAGAAATTGTAGGGGATATACACTATTCGACAGCTCAAAATGTTAAGAAAATCTTACAAAAGTATAAAGAGTTACAAGATATTATTGCTATTTTAGGCCTGGATGAACTATCAGAAGACGATAAATTAGCAGTAGCGCGCGCACGTAAAATTGAGCGTTTCTTATCACAACCCTTCTTTGTAGCCGAAGTATTCACAGGCTCACCAGGAAAGTATGTTTCTTTAGCAGATTGTATTAAAGGATTTAATATGATTTTAGGTGGGGAATTAGATGATCTTCCAGAACAAGCATTCTACTTAGTCGGAGATATTGATGAAGCGATTACAAAAGCTGAAAGTTTACAATAACAAAAATTAAGGGGTGTAGATGAGTTTAAATGTTCGTATAATTACTCCTGAAAAAGTTTTTTTAAGTAGTGAAACAGAACAAGTAGTTTTACCATCAATAACAGGAGGGTTAGGAGTTTTGTCTGGTCATGCACCTATGGTTACTATTTTGGAAGCTGGTGTATTACGTTACAAAAATAATGGTTCATGGACTCCAGCTGTTCTTTATGGTGGATTTGCTGAAGTTGAGAACAATCAAGTTACAATTTTAGTAAATGGTGCAGAAAAAGTATCAAGTACTAGTAACATTACTGAAGTTGAAAAAGCACTTGTCGATGCAACAACAAATTTAGAACAAATAAAGAAAACTATTTCTGAAGATCGGAAATTGAAACCGGAAATTTTGAAAGTTCAAATCGCAAAAGCACGGTTTGAAGCTGTAAAAATGTTAAAAGGTTAACATTTATTAGGGATACTTAATGGAGAAAGAGGTATAGTGGATTTAAAAATTAAAGATAAAGATTTTCAATTTAGACAAACAGAATATCTAAATTTGGGAACTGATCCTTTAGAGTTGCCCATTTCGGAACATATAGAAGAAATGCGACAACGTGCATTACAATTTCTATGCTTCGCTTGTTTAACAATCGGAGTAATGTTTTTTAAAATTACTCCGATTGTTGAATTACTCGAAGCTCCAGTACAAGGAATAAAATTTATTCAACTTTCTCCAGGGGAGTACTTTTTGTCCACCGTAAAAATTTCTTTCTATGGTGGATTATTATTCAGCATACCTTTTTTGCTTAGTCAAATAATTTTTTATATTTTACCTGGCTTAACGAAAGCGGAAAAAGGGGTTATATTACCAATTCTAGTCACATCATTACTATTATTTGGTATCGGTCTTTTATTCGCTTATTACGTTTTAATACCAGCAGCATTAAACTTTTTTATCGGTTACAGTAGTACCGTAATTGAGCCTTTGTGGTCATTTGATCAATATTTTGACTTTATTCTGTTCTTATTTTATAGTACCGGATTTTCCTTTCAAGTGCCTATTGTTCAAATCATTTTAGGTTTAGCAGGGATAGTAACCGGAAAACAAATGTTAGCGTCCTGGAAATATATTGTATTGGCGGCAACAATTATTAGTGCTGTACTAACCCCATCGACTGATCCAGTTACACAAATATGTTTATCGGGGGCAATTATTCTGTTATACTTAACAGGCGCTGGACTACTAACTATCTATAAAAAATAGAATAAAAGACATCAAACATTATTTAAAATAAAAAACTGAAAAAGTTTTTAAAAATGGAAAAACAATTTAGAAATCTTATTTGTTCGATTAGTACAGGTTTTATCATATTTAGTACTTTTTTACCCGAGAATGCTCAAGCATATCCTATTTATGCACAACAAGCCTATGCAAACCCACGTGAAGCCAATGGGCGAATTGCTTGTGCAAATTGTCATTTAGCCCAAAAACCAACAGCAATAGAATCGCCTTCAGCAGTACTGCCCGATACTGTTTTTGAAACAGTTGTAAAAATCCCTTATGATGTGAATAAAAAGCAATTAGTGGCAAGTGGCGATAAAGGACCACTAAACGTAGGGGCTGTTGTCATTTTACCTGAAGGTTTTAAATTAGCCCCACCATCACGAGTACCAAGTGAAATTAAAGCAAAAAATAAAGGCGTCTACATTTCACCATATAATTCAACATCGGAAAATATATTAGTGGTAGGTCCGATATTAGGTGATAAACACCGTGAAATTGCGTTTCCTATACTAGCCCCAGATCCCGCAAAAAACCCAGACGTCAAATTCTTAAAGTATCCAATATACGTAGGTGCAAATCGTGGACGAGGGCAAATTAACCCTAATGGTGAGAAATCAAATAACAATGCTGTTTCCGCAACAACAGCTGGCTTGATTACTACCGTAAATGGCGATATTAAGACCGGTTACGAGATATCAATTACGGGTTCAGATGGTACAATAACAAACCAAAAAGTATCAAAAGGTTTAACTATTGCTGCGACAGAAGGGCAAGTAGTAACAAAAGAAACACTTATAACAACTGATCCAAATATCGGTGGTTTTGGTCAAGCAGAAACAGAAATTGTCTTACAAAACCCAGATCGTATTGTCGGGTACTTAGTATTCTGCCTAGCTGTTATCTTGTGTCAAATCTTCTTAGTAATCAAGAAAAAGCAATTTGAAAAAGTACAAGCAGCTGAGATGAATTTCTAAAAACGCTTACTAATGCTGGCATTCTAAATGCCAGCTATTTAAAAATAAATTAGAAATGAAACACACTTTATCTGTTTTAGTTGAAAATGAATCAGGTGTCCTTACACGTATAGCCGGATTATTTGCACGACGAGGTTTTAATATTGAGAGTCTTTCTGTAGGTCCAGCAGAACAAAAAGACGTATCTCGTATTACCATGGTTGTACCTGGTGATAATAGAACGATCGAACAATTGACAAAACAACTGTATAAATTAATAAATGTTCGTAAAGTTCAAGACATTACCACATTACCTAATGTTGGGAGAGAACTGATGTTATTAAAAGTATGTTTTAACGAAAAAACACGAACAGAAATTATGGACATTGCTACAGTATTTAATGCAAAAATTGTCGATTTATCGACAAAATCTTTAACTTTAGAAGTGACCGGTGAACCTGAAAAAATTATAGCTTTAGAACAATTACTGGAACAATTCGGCATTTTAGAAATAGCTAAAACTGGAAAAATTGCCTTACTCCGACATTCCCCAACTACAGCAGCAATTCAATATTTAGGATAAAAATAGGAGAGGAGGGACTTGAACCCTCACGGCCGCAAAAGCCAACGGATTTTAAGTCCGTCGTGTCTACCATTCCACCACTCTCCCAAGAAATATATTAGGCGGCACCCAGATTCGAACTGGGGAATAAAGGATTTGCAATCCTCTGCCTTACCACTTAGCTATACCGCCATAATACCATAGAACTTCATAAAATTATATACAAAGGCCGTCTTTTTATAAAAGCATTAAACTTTCCGTCAAATCATCCTTAACGTATTATATGATTATAAACATTATTAGCTAATAGAACACTTGTAAAAAAACTAATTAAAGGGTTCAAAAATTTTGGGTTTTGATCAATATCCATTGATGTGGCATTTATATTAGGAACACGTATCAATATTAGTATAATAATAAAAAGATTAACCAACAAAAAAATAAAATCCATAAAAATTAAACACAATGTTTGAATACTAGCTAATAAATTGTAATGAGATCGGTTATCCCGCTTGAATCTTCAATAGTGCAAAACCAAGAGAAATACCAAGTAATGTCATTGCAAAACAAATAATCGCTGTTGTAATAATTTCTTCCATAATTTTTTTACTTACTTAATAAAACTTCGAAAGTTTGGGAATCATATCTAATCGACACCATCCCAAACTCATGCATACTTAAAAACCATTTCTTCCCCAAACAACTAAAGAAAGGGAAAAAGTAAAAACAACCATTAAGCCGGCATAACCTAAGCTTATAATGTCCATAATTGTTATCTCTCTATATATATTTAGTTTAGCTGTAGTGCTACATTTATTATAACATAAAAAATGCAATCGAGCCCGTAAAAAAATTAGCCAATTACTACCTCCATATGTAATACGATCAATTTTGCCTAATGCTTATTTACCAACACTTTTAATATGTTGGTAAAGTAAAAAGTATTTGTTCTTAAGATGTTATTGGCTCCGGCGATTTTTCAATAGGTTTATCAGAAGAAACGGTATTTATTATTGGAAGTTCACTACGGTCAACAATAATTGTTAATTCTTTTTGATCATTAACATCGACTAAAACTAAACTATCAGGTTCAATAACTTCACTTAAAACAGTATTTGCTAATTTATCTTCAAGTAGCTTCATGATAGCTCGACGTAAAGGTCGTGCTCCATAAATAGGGTCAAATCCCTCATCAATTAACAAGTCCTTTGCACGTGGAGTAATATTTAATGTAAAATTTTGTTCCTTTGTACGTGCACAAAGTTGTGCTAGCATGATATCAGCGATTTGGCTCAAATCTTGTTTTGTTAACTGTTGGAAAACAATTACTTCATCTAAGCGATTTAAAAACTCCGGTCGGAAAAAACGTTTTAATTCTTCATTAACTAATTCAGCCATACGAGTATATTGTGAATCTGATTGCTCTAGATTATCAGGATTATCAAATCCAAGTCCACCACCCGATGTTGTTGATTGTTGAATTGCCTTTGCCCCAACATTTGAGGTTAAGATAATCATTGTATTTTTAAAATCAATAGTACGACCCTTTGAATCCGTTAACCGACCATCTTCAAGAATTTGCAATAATAAATTAAATACATCAGGATGAGCTTTCTCAATCTCATCAAATAAAACAACAGTATATGGTTTACGGCGAACAGCTTCTGTAAGTTGACCACCTTCACTATAACCCACATAACCAGGAGGTGAACCAATTAATTTAGCAACAGTATGTCGTTCCATATATTCCGACATATCTAAACGAACCATAGAATCCTCTGCCCCAAAAAAGTATAAAGCTAAAGCTTTTGTCAATTCTGTTTTACCCACACCTGTTGGACCGGAAAACATAAAACTAGCAATTGGGCGGTTAGGATTACGCAAACCAACACGGGCTCGACGAATCGCACGAGATACTGCAGAAACTGCTTGTTCTTGACCAATAATACGAGAATGTAAGGTGTCTTCCATTAAAAGTAATTTTTCTGATTCCGTTTTAGATAATTTATTAACCGGAATACCTGTCCAAGCTGCAACAACAGCTGCGATGTCATCCTCACAAACAATTGAATCATATGTTGAAGTCTCAGTCGAAGTAGAAACTCGCTTAATTGTAGAAAGAATTATATTTAATTGAGCACGAATTTCAATTTCACGATCTAGAATATCAGCTGCCCGCTCAAAATCTTGATCACGAATAGCGCCTTCTTTTTCTTTCATTACATCACGTAACTCCCGTTTTAAACCAGTAGCCGAATCTGGTGTACGAGTGGCACGTAATCGTACCCGAGCACTTGCCTCATCGATTAAGTCAATAGCTTTGTCGGGTAAGAAACGATCTGCGATATATTGCGCACCCATTCGTGCGGCAGCTTCAAGTGCATCATCACCAATTTTTAAACCATGGTGACGTTCATATCGAGCTCGTAAACAACGAAGAATATCAACAGTATCGTCTACTGAAGGCTCATCAATTTGTACTGGCTGGAAACGGCGCTCTAATGCAGAGTCACGCTCAATATGTTTACGATATTCTTCAACGGTAGTTGCACCTAAGCATTGTAATTCACCACGTGCTAATGCCGGTTTTAAGATATTCGCCGCATCAACAGCTCCTTCTGCGGCTCCTGCCCCAATTAAAGTGTGAACTTCATCAATTACTAAAATAATATTTTCCGAACTTCGAACTTCGTCAACAATTCGTTTTAAACGTTCTTCAAATTCTCCACGATATTTAGTTCCGGCTAATAGCAGCCCTACGTCTAAACTAATAACTTGTTTGTCATCAAGTAAGGCAGGAACGTCACGTTCAACGATTCGTTGAGCGAGACCTTCAGCTACAGCTGTTTTTCCAACACCGGGTTCACCAATTAAGACGGGATTATTTTTACGACGACGTGCTAAAATTTGAATAACTCGACTAATTTCATCATCACGACCAACAACTGGATCTAAATTGCCGTTAAATGCAGATTCTGTTAAATTTGTAGTGAATTCTTCAATGGCAAGACCACCCATGTCAAATAATTCCGACTTATCGCCTGTAACTGCAGCTTCAATACTCTCACCAATTTGAATTAAAAGTTCAGTTCTAATTTGGGAAATAACTAAACCTAATTGCTGAAGAACCCGCACACCCACTCCTACTTCCTCTTCTAAAAGAGCAAGTAAAACATGTTCAGTACCAATGTAGCCATGACCTAAATCTCGAGCTTCTTCGATAGCTATCTCTAAAACACGTTTAGCTCTTGGTGTAAAAGGAATCTCAACCGCAACAAAGCCAGAACCACGACCAATAATACGTTCAACTTCCGTCCGCGCCTCACGAAGTGTTACCCCAAAGGTACGTAAGACTTTATAGGCAACGCCCCCATTTTCACCAATTAAACCTAATAAAATTTGCTCAGTCCCAACAAAATTATGCCCTAAACGACGGGATTCCTCTTGAGACAGCATAACCACTTTTATAGCTTTCTCTGTAAATCTTTCAAACATTTATCTGTTTTCTTTTTTTCATTATCCTCTAAACGTATTCTAGTATTAATTTAATAACCTAAATAAAAAGTATAAATCAAAGATACGCGTATTATGTACGATAAAAATTTTCATGCATCTGACTGGGTTTGAACCAGTGATGTTCTTACGAAAACGGATTATGAGTCCGGTGCCTTCGACCACTCGGCCACAGATGCAATTGATGTTTTGGAACTGGTGGGATTTGAACCCACGTCCAATTAGATTGGATAAGTCAATATTTTTGCAAGTTCTATTGTTTATCTTGTATATGAGAGTGTCTTAGCTAAATAGTTAATAGCTGCATCTTTGATTTTTATCATATTTGAATAAGAATACTCTAATATGAAACCAAACACGTTAAGCAAATGCTAGAACAGGTTGCTTGGTAAATAACTTTAAAATATTATTTGCATTTATTTATTTTGAGCGCTTTTTACGAGTTCTACTCATTCTCGACTTGTATTGGGCTTTAAAATCTAATTGTCGAATCTATGTCAGTCCCTTAAGTACGAGGGGATTTGAACCCCTGTCATTTAGATTCGGAGTCTAATGCTCTAATCCACTGAGCTACGTACTTATTAATATCTCTAGTATAAGTTTTTTTTTCCTAATTGGCAACTAGGGTCTGATTAAAAAGCAATGGTCTTGGTTTTATTTTATGGGCAAAAAACTAAAAATGTCTTATAATAAATTGTAACAGGAAAATCCTGGGAATTATAAATAAAACATAAAAATATTATGACTGCAACTTTAGAAAAGCGCGCTAGCGCAAGTTTATGGGAGCGCTTCTGCGCATGGGTTACTAGTACTGAAAACCGTTTATACATCGGTTGGTTCGGTTGTCTAATGATCCCTACTTTATTAACTGCTACTTCTTGTTTCATTATTGGTTTCATCGCTGCACCTCCAGTAGATATCGATGGTATCCGTGAGCCAGTTGCTGGTTCTTTAATGTACGGTAATAACATCATTTCTGGTGCTATCATCCCAAGTTCAAATGCTATCGGTGTTCATTTCTACCCAATCTGGGAAGCTGCATCTGTAGATGAGTGGTTATACAATGGTGGTCCTTACCAATTAATCGTATGTCATTTCTTCATCGGCGTATGTTGTTGGATGGGTCGTGAGTGGGAATTAAGCTACCGTTTAGGTATGCGTCCATGGATCTTCGTAGCTTTCTCTGCTCCAGTAGCAGCAGCAGCAGCGGTATTCATCGTTTACCCAATTGGTCAAGGTTCTTTCTCAGATGGTATGCCTTTAGGTATTTCTGGTACTTTCAACTTCATGTTAGTATTCCAAGCTGAGCACAACATTTTAATGCACCCATTCCACATGGCTGGTGTTGCTGGTGTATTTGGTGGTTCTTTATTCTCTGCTATGCACGGTTCTCTAGTAACTTCTAGTTTAATCCGTGAAACTAGCGAGACTGAGTCTACTAACAATGGTTACAAATTTGGTCAAGAAGAAGAAACTTACAACATCGTAGCTGCACATGGTTACTTTGGTCGTTTAATCTTCCAATACGCAAGTTTTAACAACTCTCGTGCTTTACACTTCTTCTTAGCTTTATGGCCAGTTGCTGGTATTTGGTTAACATCTTTAGGTGTTAGTACAATGGCATTTAACTTAAATGGTTTCAACTTCAACCAATCTGTAGTTGATAGCCAAGGTCGTGTTATTAACACTTGGGCTGATATCTTAAACCGTGCTGATTTAGGTATGGAAGTAATGCATGAGCGTAACGCTCATAACTTCCCATTAGATTTAGCTGCTGTAGAAGCTCCTGCTTTTATCGGTTAATAGATAGTTAGTAAAATCCATTTTTATAAGGAGATCTTTTTAGATCTCCTTATACCTTTTTTATGAATTTATATTATTTCCGTTTAAAGGTTATTTCTCTAAAATAAGAGAGATTTAAAAAAAGTTTTTAAATTCTATTGACACAAAAAATAATAGTCGTTAGAATACGGACAAGAGGATAACAAAGTTGTTTTTAAAATAACTTAAATCTTTAACAATTCTGTAAAAATTTATGAGAGTTTGATCCTGGCTCAGGATGAACGCTAGCGGTATGCTTAACACATGCAAGTCGTACGAGAGTTTTTAACTCTAGTGGCGGACGGGTGAGTAACGCGTGAGAATTTGCCTGTAGGAGGGAAATAACAGTAGGAAACTGCTGCTAAAGTCCCATATACCTTTTGGTGAAATAGAGCAATCTGCCTACAGAAAAGCTCGCGTCTGATTAGCTTGTTGGTAGGGTAAAGGCCTACCAAGGCGATGATCAGTAGTTGGTCTGAGAGGATGGTCAGCCACACTGGGACTGAGACACGGCCCAGACTCCTACGGGAGGCAGCAGTGAGGAATTTTCCGCAATGGGCGAAAGCCTGACGGAGCAATACCGCGTGAGGGATGACGGCCTTTGGGTTGTAAACCTCTTTTTTCAAGGAGGAAGTTCTGACGTGTACTTGAAGAATAAGCATCGGCTAAC